>MAAC01013690.1_pt1 | contig 137749 bp, 136 predicted proteins | sample 1115981 | NCBI WGS metagenome assembly MAAC01 (sample SAMN04961126, study PRJNA320927) | seawater metagenome | isolation source: sample BD02T64 sea water enriched with oil for 64 days | place: USA:Gulf of Mexico | collected 2013-07-27
TCAGTTTAAATAGAGATTTGGTTTGAAATTTTCTGATGAAGTAATGGTTCTGACTCCATTTGTTTCAGTATCTTGAATATAGGTGTTTCATAACCATGATGAACCTGATCCATTTGTAAGATCTCAATACAAATGTACCTGACTAACATAATTTAAACTCCCATTATTAATTACATCTCACTTGAAATGGACGTAAAATAACTTTGCAGCATTATTATTATATCATCATATAATCCCATTATTCTCTACATCCCCATTTACTATTAATGTATAATAATTGTACGTTGATTCTGTTTTCCTCAATATACCATTTCACGTAATACTCACCCCTCCCACCGTAGTATTTCATACAATATTAACTAATCAATTCACCTCAACAACATCATCAACATCTGGAACGACTCCTTCCACCCAAGTTGATACACTATTCCAATTCCCTCAAGCTGACGTTGAATGGATAGTTGGCTCTAATACAGCCCAAGCGCTCGCAAAACTAAACGCAAAAAATAAAGACATTATCACAAATATCCTCAAAACAATCCTCCTCATAGATACAAAAATTTAGAAAAATAAAGCCGATTAGCACAATAATCTCCATTAGTATACTCACATGATATTAACAGGACATTAATTTTTAAATAAAAAACTTTTTTCTTCTTTACAATTCTTCAAAACATCATATCAAACATGAAGTATCACCCGAAAATTAAAGCTTTCAGAAAAAAACTATTATTTTATATATTTTTATCTATAATCTCTACAATTATTTACTTTCCTTACTTCAAATACATGGAATATTTATTTCTGATCATCTGATTTATCCTTCTCATTAAATGAGCTGACATGCTCGTTGATGGAGCAAGTTCTATTGCAAAGAAATTTTGAATTTCAGCTCTGGTAATCTGACTTACAATAGTTGCATTTTGATCATCAGCACCTGAGCTCGTGATTAATCTCATATCATGATATTCATGAAATACAGATTTGGCTGTCTCAAATATAATAGGAAGTAATATATCAAACCTGCTCTTAATCCTATGAATAACTGCTATTCTATATCCTATTAAACTTCCTCAAACAACTATAAAAAGAGAAATACCTTTTTTGATTTTCTCAGCTATTGTACTCATTCTTATATTACTTGACTGAGTTATATCAAGAGCAGATGCAGGGATATTATCTGTGTTATTTTGAATTTTTCTTTATTATACATTCTCTATTGCAAAAAGTTCAAAAGATTCAGAAACTGAAAAAATTGAACTTATGAGTAATATAAAAGCAACTCTTTTTGTTCTTTTATGACTTTGTTGACTTGTTTGATGAGGAAAATTAATAGTTGATAGTGCTGTTTGAATCGCTCAAGCACAATGACTTCCTGAGGCATTTATATGAGTAACTATTGTCGCTATTTGAACTTCTCTCCCAGAGCTTGCTGTGAGTGTTATAGCTGCATTTAAGAAAAATACTGATATCGCTATTTGAGCTGTAGTATGATCAAATATATTCAATACTCTATGGATTCTCTGAGCAACTGGTCTTATGACTCCTCTTCCCTCATATACATGAATACATTTTGATTTATGAATCAACCTGATCGCAAGTATTTACCTATTTCTCTTTGCGTTTAGTTTTAAAAAACATCATATTGATAAAAAAGAAGGTATTATTTTTATCACATTATATGTATTTTATATTATATTTTTGGTTTCGAAGATATAAAAATGTGTACTTAGGTTTTAATCCCTCGTACCTCGGGTACTCCCTTTGAAAAGGGAGAAATAAAACATATACATATATATAGTATTATAGAAGGATTTCTTCCTTTTTCAAAGGAAGTACCGAGATACGAGGGGATGGATTCGTATTCAAGTACACAAAAAAAGAATACATTATAATGTATTCTTTTTTTTATTTATATAACTCTCTAATATAAGAGCTGCTGAGATATCATCTTTTTGTCATTGTTTATCTTTGATACCAATAGTATCCAAAATATTATCTGCTTCAAAACTGGTGAATCGTTCATCTATTCCTACTATTTTTTTATCTGGAAAAATATTCTTGAGCTTCTCAATAAAGACTTTTGTCTTATCTAATTGCCTCAGTTTTTTTCCATATAAATCATATGGGAGTCCTACTACTAACTCTTCAACTGAGTATTCTTTTACAAGCTTCCTGAGTTCAGAAACAAGCTTTGGTCTCAGGATGATAGCTTTTGGTAAGACTATCCCTTGAACATAAACTGCTACTCAACATCTTTTATCTCATAGATCTATTCAAAGGTACATATTTTATGAATTAGATGAGCTAAGGATAATTTTCATTTTTGCCATAGAATCTTTTCCAAGATTAATATACACATCTGATTCTCATATTTTTTTAATGTGTCCTGCAGGTAAATCAATATGTTTTTTTGTAAGCTCTATATTAAATTTCTTTTTAATTTCTCCGATAATATCTTTTTCTCAAATTCATCCGAAAACCTTTCCATTTGCTCATGTTTTTAAAGCAAATGCTAACTCTTTATGGTTGAGTATTTCTGATAGGTTATGTTTATTTTCTATAAGTTCTCTTCTATGACTATCTTTCTTTTTTAATCTATCCTTATATTTCCTTTCCTCTGCTGCAGTAAGTTCTACTGCAAATTTCTTTGGAAGTAAGAAATTTTGAGCATATCATGACTTTACTTCTTTTATTTCTCCTTCTTTTCAGACATTAATTACGTGTTTTAAAAAAAGTACTTTCATATTTTTTTATTAAAAATTATTTTTCTTCTTCTACTTTATTTTCTTCTTTTATTTCTTCTTCTTTCACTTCTATATCTTCAATTGAAATTCTATATCATGTCAGATTTGAAGCAAGATTTACATTGAGACCATTTTTCCCAACTGCTTTTGCTCTTTCTGTAGGAAGTATAAAGACTGTTGCATGCTCTTGTTCTTCATTAATTTCAACTTTTAATACTTGAGCTGGAGAAAGAGACCTTTTAATAATATCATGAATATCTCCACTATTTGGAATAATATCTATTTTTTCTCATCCAAGCTCTTCCATTACTCACTTTACTCTGATACCTTTTTGACCAATCAAGGTTCCTACTGGATCAATTTCTTCATAATTTGATGATACAAGAAGTTTTGTTTTCACCCCTGGTTGACGAACAACATTATCGATAGAAATAATACCTTCTCAAATTTCCGGTACAAATTCAGCAAATATAGCAGGAACACTTTCTGCTCTTTTTCTACTCAAAATAACCTTTGGTGATCACGTTTCACTTTTTGATACTTCAGCAACATACAAGAAAAATCTTGCTCATGCAACATATTCATCTCTTGAAACTTGTTCTGATTTTGGAAGTACTACTTGGTTTCCATTATAATCGAATATAATTTTTCATCATTCTACAATTTCTACTTTCATATTAATAACTTGTCCTTCTTTTCATACAAAAAGATCATATATTTTTTCTTTTTCAGTATCCCCTATTTTTTGAATAATCACTTGTCTTGCAGCCTGAGAAGCGATACGTCAAAAAGCTTCACTATTATCACCCTTCATAACCTCATCAGTTACGTCTATTTCTATAATATCTCATTCTTTAAAACCTTCGGCATCATCTCATAGTTCTTCAAAACTAATCTCAAGTGAAGAATTTGTTACCTCTTTTACAATTGTTTTTTCAACACTAATTTCAATGTCTCCTTTTTCAATGTTCAATTTTACATTTACTTCTTCATCTCTATTTCAATAATCTTTTTTATATGCAGTTCTAATCGCTGCTTCAATAATTTCTACTAACTTTTCTTTTGGAATATTTTTTTCGGCTGAAATCATGTTGATAGCTGATTCTATTTGTTTTAAGTCTAACATAAATTATGTATTAATTATAAATTCTTTCTTATTTCTAAAAGAAAACGAGAATTCGCTTTCGCAAATCCTCGTTTTTAATTTTTAAAAACAGTACTCTTTTATAGTATGATATTTTTTGAAAAAATCAAATTTTTATAAATTACATTTTTTTTCTTAAAAATGATGGTACATCTAAGTCATCCTTTGGTGCTGTTGCTTGAGAAGCAGGAATAACTCTTGAGTCAGCAACTGATCTTCTTCCAAATGCATTCCCTTTTGGTGTTTCAATTTTTGCTTCTGCAAATTGAGTATTTGATGTTTCGTCAAACCCAGTAGCAACAACTGTAATTTTTAATTCACCATTATATTCTTCATTAATAGTAGCACCAAAGATAATATTTGCATCACTATCAACTGATTCAGTAATGATTCTTGCAGCTTCATCAACTTCAAACATACTTAAGTCAGTTCACCCTGTAATATTGAATAAGAGTCCTTTTGCTCCTGCAATTGATAGTTCTAAAAGTGGACTATCAATTGCTGATCTAGAAGCTTCTACTGCTCTGTTTTCACCAGAACCATATCCAATACCCATTAATGCTGAACCTGCATTTTTCATAACTGATCTTACATCGGCAAAATCGACATTAATAAGACCTGGTTGTGTTATAAGATCTGATATTCCTTGTACTCACTGATTTAATACTTCATCAACAATTGAGAAAGCATCAAGTAAAGGTGTTTTTTTATCAATAATAGTAAGAATTTTATCATTAGGGATTGTGATAAGTGTATCTACTTTTTCTTTCAAAGCTGTAAATCCATCAATAGATTTTGACATCCTATTTTGTCCTTCAAATGCAAATGGTTTTGTAACCACTCATACTGTAAGAGATCCCACTTCTTTTGCTATTTCTGCAACAACTGGAGCAGCTCATGTACCTGTTCCACCTCATAAACCACAAGTAATAAAAATCATGTCTGCTCATTCTAGAACAGCTTTAATTTCCTCTCTTGATTCTTCAGCAGCTTTTTTCCCAACATCTGGATCTGATCCTGCTCATAAACCTGAAGTAATTATTTTTCAGATATTTAATTTTGTTGGAGCAAGAGAACTAAATAATGCTTGAGCATCAGTGTTAATAGAAATGAATTCTACTCACGCTAAACCTCATTCGATCATTCTATTCACTGCATTTTGTCATCCACCCCCTACTCATACAACTTTTATTTTTGCTACTGGTGAAATTGAATTTCAAATATTCACTTCTTCTGGACCCGTTGGAGCTACAATACTTCCTCCTGAAAGTAAGCTTTTTAATTTATCTTCTCTTTTTGTCATTTTTTTTATTATTAGAAAATTAAATATATGATTTTAAAATCTGGTAACTATGGTAAGAGTTTTTTAAATGTTCTTATTATAGAATCAAAGAATCAGGATACATTCAAAGAAAAAACATTTGAAGAAACCGAATATCTATTTGATAGTATCATAGTTCATATCACTGCTGCAAATACTGGATCACTTATTGATGCATCTGCCAAATCATCTTTTGATGCTGGGAGTCATATGAATACTGGTAACTTTAAGTTCTTCTTTCATAACTCTATAAATCACTTCATTTTTACTCATCCTCATACACAAACTGCTCATTCTGGTAACATCCCATCTTTTCAAACTTTTTTTAATTCTTGTCTCACAAAGTAAAATATTTCTTCATACCTTGCAGTAACAATTTGAGAAAGGTAAAGTAAAGATAACTTCCCTTCTTCTCCAATATTAAGTTCTGATAAATCCACTTCCCTATCAATATATCATGTCATATTCTCTAAATCCAGTTCTGCATAATCGATTTTTAATTTTTCTGCTACTGAAGTGGATGTTCGTAAACCTAAAGCTATGTCATTTGTGACACTATCTCAACCTATTGGAATCATTGATGAGAATTGAAGAGTTCACTCTTCATATACAGTGATTCAAGTAGTCGATCATCAAATATCTATACATACTACTCATAATTCCTTTTGTCTTTTTGTAAGAACTCATTCTGGAGAACTCAGTAGATTTGGATATATATCAAGTATTTCTATTCAAATATCTGAAACTGCTTTCCTAATATTATTCAGGACATTGAGATTTATTGAAAATATATTTGCAATTACTTCTAGTTTTCTTGCTGACATTCAAATGGGATTTTTGACCCCTTCTTCTAAATCTACAATGAAGTTTTCTGGAATTACCTTTAATATCTCTTTATTTGGGAGATCAACTCCATTTTTTGCCATATCAAGAGCTCTTTCAATATCTTCTTCTGAGATTTCTCCCCCCGCTACAGCAACAACTCATTTATTTCTAATAACATCTAATGATGATGAGTTAAATGATATATATGCTCATGAAACTTGTTCTCATGCCATTTTTTCGGCTTCTTCTAATGTTTTATCTAAGTTATTTTTAAATTCCTCCATATCTAAAATGTTCCCTTTTCTAATAGCATTTGAAGAAGTAATACCAACTCATAGGATATGGAAATCTTCGGCTGATTCATTATCAAAATACCCAATTATAGTTCTTATTTTAGAACTTCATATATCGATGGTTGTAATAGTATTCGATCCTCACATATTTTTTTGAAAGATTAACTAATATAATGTTCTCTTTTTTTATACAAGCTTATCCTCTTGGAATAAACAATCTTGTTTTTTTAGTAAACTTGTTACATGAAAGATTATATTGAGAGAAACATCATTTACAACAAGAGTTTTTAAATGATGTTAAAAAAAAATAAAGAGCCCATATTTTTTGCAAAAAAAACAAAAATATAGTAAAGTTGGTAATGAAGTGATTTTAAAAAGTATTTAAAACTACTGTTCTAAATTTTTACCCACAAAAATGAATAAATTTTATATATTTTTCCAACTTTCTATATTCTTAACTCTCTCACTTAATATAGTGCTCTATATTATCTTATGAAGTAGGTTTAATATATTTGAGATAGAAGTTGTTTATATAATCATATTTAGTACCGTCCTTGTAGAATATACAATAATACTTTTTTTGGTAAAAAAATTCTTTTTTGGTCCTATATTAAAACTAGAATATACTATCAAAAAATTTCTCGTATGAAGCTTAAAAAACCAAGAAATTATTTTCCAAGAAAGTCCAAATCCTCATCTAAACTATATACTTCTTTTTTTCTCAAAAACATTAAACACTCTCAAAAGTATTAAATCAGAATTTATGCATGGGAAGGAAATAAAATGAGAAGTAGAATTAGGAAAAGAAATTCAATGAAAAATGCTTACTAAAAAACTCATTGAAGTTCCCTCTCTTGATATTATTGTAAAATCAAAACCTGCTGGAGAGATATGATGAGACTCATATGATATTATGCATGAATGAGACAACTATTATATATATGTATGAGATGCAACTGGACATGGCGTTGGGGCATGATTTATCATGATAATGGTGAATGCACTTATCAGTTGATTTACAAAAGTATATCAAAAATGAAGTAGTATATTAGCAAAAACAAATGAAATTTTAAAACCAAGAGTAAAAGCGAATCTTCTTATGAGCCTTTTACTCGTAAGGTGGGATGAACAAGAAAAAAGACTCTACATGACATGAGCTGGGCATGAGTACCTTATGATATATAAACATAAACAAAAAAAATGTTTCAAAGTGAAATCATGATGAGTCGCTCTTTGAATGATTAAAGATGTCAGTAAACTCCTCAAAGAACAAGAAATTAAATTTGAACCAAACGATATTATAGTTCTCTACAGTGATGGTATTACAGAAGCTATAAATAAACCATCAAAAGATGGCTCTCAAGAGATGTTTGGTGAAGAAAGGCTTATGAAATGTATTGAAAAAGCTCCTTTTTATGAAAAACAAAGCTATAAAACAAGTAGAAGTGTATTTAATAATATCACTATAGAACTTTCTAATTTCATGTGATATAAACATGTGCAGCTTGATGATATCACTCTTGCTACTATCCATTACAAAGCAGAAGTTTTTGATGAAGCAAATGATTTTCCAAAAGAAATAAATGAAGACTTTATCGCTGAATGGAATTGGTAAAAAACGAACAATTGTTCGTTTTTTTTATTCAAAAATAGAAAGATCGAACTGTAAAGAGCAAAAATAAAGTAAGACTTTACAAAGCGTATTATTGCTATAAAATAGCGATAATACGCTTTTAAATTCATAACTTAAATCTTTGTGTCAAAACAAGAACAACTCATCAAACTTGTATGAGAAAGAGTCTCTGGAGATGTGTACTCATATATAAAAAAAGATATTCCTAAGACAAAAGTCCCTGACGATAAAGTAAGTGATAAAGATATATTAAATACTGAAAAAGATTATAAAGAAGCCCTTGCTTTTGTAAAAGATGCTATTTCTCCAGCATTCATGAAAATTTACCCGAATAAAATTCAAATCAATAATACTCTTGCAAAGACTTTCTTTGTGTATGCTTACCCGAATTTTCTAGAATGAAACTGGTTATCTCCTATTATTAATTGGGATATCAAGTTTGATATGAGTCTTTTTGTTTACCCTGTTGAATCTGCCTTTATACAAAAATATTTAAGAAAGAGACTCACGCAGCTTAATTCTGAGAGAAGTATTAATGCTGAGAAAGGCCTTATCAATGATCCTGCTCTGGAAGCTCAAATTCAAGATGTAGAGGAATTGAGATATAAACTTACCAGAGGAGAAGAAAAATATTTTCATTTCTGACTCTATATAACTATATATGCTGAGAATGATGAAAAATTAGACAGAGTATGAAAAGATATCGAAACCATATTAGCTTGAAGGAATGTTTTACAAAAACAAAGTTTCCTCAGAGCTGAGCAAGGTTTCATCTCAACAGGACCTTTTTGTAAAGATGAGCTTGGGGTTTATAGGAATATATCTACCTGAGGTTTATCAACTACTTTTCCTTTTTCTTCTTCAACTCTCAGCCATGATGACGGGATTTTATATGGTATAAATACTCACAATAATTCTCTTATTCTTTTTGATAGATTCAAAACTGAAAATGCAAATATGACGGTATTTGCAAAATCAGGTTCATGAAAATCTTTTGCTGTAAAGCTTGAGATTTTAAGAAGTTTAATGCTTGGAACTGATGTTATTGTTATTGATCCAGAAAATGAATATCAAGCACTTATTAATCAAGTGTGAGGAACTTACTTAGATGTAAGTCTTAATTCTACTCAAAGAATTAATCCTTTTGATCTTCCAAAAGGCCTCAAAGATCATGAAGAACGTCCTGGTGATTTACTGAGAAGTGCTATCATTAATTTACTCGGGCTTATGAACCTGATGCTTGGAAAACTTACAGCAGAAGAGGCATCAATCATGGAAAAAGCTCTTATTACGACATATAGTCTCAAATGACTTACTCTGGAAGATGACGATATAGCATGAAAACAAATTCCTGTCATGAAAGATCTTCAAGATGTTCTGGAAACAATGGATGGAGCAAAATCTATTGTCACAAGAATAGAAAAATATACTTCAGGTATATTCTCATGAATATTCTCTCAACAAACAAATGTAGACCTAGGTGAATGATTACAAGTGTTCTCAGTAAGAGATCTTGATGATATGCTCAGACCTATTGCTATGTACGTTATCCTCAACCATATCTGGAACAAAGTAAAAAGTAGTAACAAAAAAAGAATACTTGTTGTTGATGAAGCATGGAATATCATGCAACATGAAGATAGTGCAAAATTCTTGTATGCGCTTGTAAAAAGAGCGAGAAAATATAACTTATGAATCACAACTATTACTCAAGATGTAGAGGATTTTGTAAATAGTGAATACGGGAAACCAATCTTAACCAATTCATCTATTCAACTTCTTCTGAAACAATCATCTGCTTCAATTGATGTATTAGAAAATGTCTATAAACTTACAGGACAAGAGAAATATATTCTCCTTAATGCTGCCGTATGACAATGACTCTTCTTCGCTTGAACAGAACATGTATGAATACAAGTAGTTGCAAGTTTTTATGAAGAACAGGTAGTTACTACTGATCCGAATAAGAAATAAACAAAAAAAGACCTGAAAGTTTCAGGTCTTTTTTTGACACTTATTTTTTAGTATGTTAAAATAATACTAAGTTATAAGAATAAGAACACTACATATGAAAAAGAACCCTTTAAAGAGACTAGAGACTCAGGTAATTATATCTTTGATTTTAGCAATTATTGCAGGAATTTATCTTCCACAAATAGTTCCCTATATTAGTTGGATGTGAGAAATATTTATGAAAATGTTAAAAGTATTTTTAGCGCCTTTATTATTCTTCTCAGTTTTTATTGCGGTATTAGGTTTGTGAGATTTTAAAAAACTCTGAAATATATGAGCAAGAACCATGTGATACTATATGCTTACAACAGTGTTAGCTATTTCAGTTTCTCTTATACTCATGAATGTTTTTACTCCTTGAGTTTGATCAACTCTATGAATTGAGGCATGATTTAATGCAGCTACTATTGAAAGCCTTACATTTTCTGCTTTTATTCAAAGTCTCATTCCAAGTAATATATTTGTTGCATTTGTAGAATTTAATGCCATGCAAATTGTTACCTGCGGTATAGTTCTCGGTATTAGTGTCCTTGCATGAGGGAAAATGAAAAAAATAGACCATCTAAAAAATATTACAGAAACTATTAATAATGGGATCCTAAAGTTTATAGAATTTGTGATTAAACTGACTCCATTTGGAGTATTTGCAATTGTTGCAAAAGTAGTATCAGAGCATGGTATAGAAAGTATGATCAATCTTCTACCTTTTGTATATGTTATCCTTCTAGCTCTTTTCATACATGCATTCATAACGCTTCCCTCGATTGGTTTTATCATTTGATGATTTAATCCATATCATTATTTTTTAAAGGTAAAAGAAGCTATCCTTGTATGATTTTCAACATCATCGAGTAGTGCCACTATGTGACTTTCAATGAGTGTCGCAAAAAACAAGGCTAAGCTCAGTGAAGAAGTAGTAGATTTTACATTCCCTATATGAACCACTATTAATATGGATGGGACTGCATTATATCAAGCCTGAGTTGCCCTCTTTGTAGCTCAAGTATTATGAGTTGACCTCACTATCATTGCTCAACTTACTATTGTTGCTATTGTTATTCTTGCTTCCATTTGAGCTGCTTGAGTACCATGAGCTGGAATACTTATTCTTACAACGGTATTTCTTACTATTGGTCTTCCTGTAGAAGCTATTTGAATCATTCTTGCTGTTGATAGAATTCTTGATATGTTTAGAACTTGAGTGAATGTTTGGTGAGACCTTCTGACTGCAAAAGTAGTGGATAAGTTTTATCGTAAAAACCTGACCGATAAAGCTCTAAAAAAGATTGAAGAACTGAAGATTTGTGAAAAATCAAAAGAACTTACAGCATAAAAATATAAAAAAGCCAGAAAGATTTGATTTCTTGGCTTTTTTTAATACAATGTTTGCGCTTCTAAAATCCTATTTTGGGAAATTATGTCTTTACTCTTATTTGTCCCGAAAACAAATATTAAGAGAGAAAAAGATATAATAAATATATATAGAAAAATAAAATACTAATTATTAATTATAATCATCATGGCAGCAAAAGAAATTAAAGGATATATAAAATTACAGATTAATTGAGGACAAGCTAATCCAGCTCCTCCAGTAGGTCCTGCTCTTGGTCAATACGGAGTACCTATTCAAGAATTTACTCAAAAATTCAACGAACAAACAAAAGATAAAATGGGAGTGAAACTTCCTGTTGTTATTACTGTTTATGAAGACAGAACTTTTGACTTCATCGTAAAACAACCACCAATGAGTACTTTAATCAAAGCGAAACTTAACCTTAAAAAAGGTTCAGGAGTACCTCAAAAAGAAAAAGTTGGTAACATGACTTTTGATCAAGTAAAAGAAGTTGCTACTGAAAAAATGCCTGATTTAAATGCTACTTGTATCGCAGGTGCAATGAAAATTGCTCAAGGTACAGCAAGAGCTACTGGTGTTACTACTGATATTGACGGTATGACAAAAGAAGAAATAGCTGCTAAATTAGCATAATTTCAAAAAATTATAAAAAAGAAACATTTATTTAAAAATGTTTCTTTTTTATTTAGAAAAACTTATTTTGGAAACATCTATATTACAATATAATAAGCCATAAGATAATTTAATCCGGTATGAGTATGAAAATGAGCTTAAAAGAACTTACAGAAATGACTACAAAATCTGGTTTTAAATGGATTATAATATTCGTTCCTTGATTATTATTTTCTATTTTTACGCTTATCATGTGACTTATCTTGCTTGACGGTCAAGGTGGCTTCAGTTGAGCAGGACATGCTGGTATTATATGAGCTGTATTATGAGTAATGGTGTTATTTATCCAAGATTTTTTCGCAACATCTTTGATTCTACTCAGCATGATACTCTTCCCTCCCCTATATTTTATGATTGCAAATAAAATCACTATCAAATATATTATTTCCTATATCTTTAAACATAACTTTAAAGATGATTTTATCGAAAAACTCCTCAGCTTTGTTAATAAAAGCATAAGCAAAAGAACCGATAAATTAGACAAAGTAAATGATTTTGCAAATGTAAAACTAGATTTATTAAAATCTATAAAAACAGATACTTCTACTTCCAAGTTAGAAAAAAGGGTTTTACTTTTCTTACTCAAGAAAAGTAAGTTAGAGGATACTACCATGACAAAAGATACAAAAATTTCTGATATGATTGTTGAAAAAGCAAATCAGACAATAAAAGAAATCACAAAATCAAATAACAATGCTTTCTATATTACATTCTCTATCCATTTAACACTTTTAATATTAGCCATAATCTTTTAAGAATAAATATTAGACATTTATTCTTAAAAGATTATAATGCCACTGCAATATTTTTGCTCCCATCGTCTAGTGGTTAGGATACGGCCTTCTCAAGGCTGGGACAGGAGTTCAATTCTCCTTGGGAGTACCATAACGAATTACAAAAAAAAGCCCTCAATAGAGGGTTTTTTAGTTCAATCCCTTTTGGGTATATTTCTGTATTTTTACTATAAAGTCCCCTTTATTAAGGATACTTATAACAGTTCAATTCCCATTAGGTGTTTATTTTCCTTAATATTCTTTATCTAAAATGTTTATACATTTATCATGTGCATCTTTATGAGTTCTGAATTCCTTGTTTAAAAAATAGAACAAAGCAATTTCATATTTAGGTAGCTCTAAAAATATAAAATTATTTGAGCTATGAATAAAATGAAAATCAGGATTTTTTGTTTTAAAAACAAGTAGTGAATTTATTCTATTAGTTTTTGACTTAATAGATATTTTTTTCAATGATTTTCTTAAATTTGAAAATACTTTTGATGGGCTCAACGATAAATCTTGTAGGAAAGAAATTGGAAAATCTGATAAATATGGTATGAACTCAGAATTTTTATCTTTTTTAAATTTTCTTCTTATATCCATAACTTGCAATTTATATGTAATTGTTTCTAACCACAAAATAATTAATTCTATATCCTTATATTCAAAACAATTTAATTCTAAATCAACATCTTTCAATTTATCTTGAATTACATATTCTAAATGTCCTAATATTTCATTATTACAACTAGAGCAACAAGGTAAAACACTTTTATTATACGTTTGCGAAATGCCATTTGTATTAGTAGTGAAAATTCTTTTCGGATTTCTATCATATACCCACTGAGGTAAAATATGCTCTTTAGTTAAATTATTTTCTATGCCACAAAAAACACATAAATTTAAATTATGGTTTGTTTTTAATTTATCAACTATTACACGTTGATTATTTCTAATGTTTTTTCTAAGATCTATTAATCTACTTGTTAATTTCATGAGAAAATTTCTTTGTCAGCCACTATATCGATCTCCTTCAACAATCTATAATAATATCAAAACCTATCCAATGATAATGACACTCTACCTCCTAGATGCGTTATCTAACATACTGGTTTTTCTAATCCTTTTTTTCTTTGCATCTGTTGTATTATCTAATATCGCTTTAGATTTTTTTTCTGCTAGATTGGTCAGCTCTATAAACTCTTCTCGATAATTCCTATACAATGCACCACGCAATGAAGGGTCGATAATTTGAATATCACCTCTCGAAAGGTAATCTTTCTCTTCATTGCAAGATTTGAGGTATGTGCCAAAATGGAGCTTAAAATAAGTTAGTGGATCGCCGTGAAGGCCCCTGTTATAGCATTCATAGCCACTAATATAGGGAGATGGATCGAACTTCTTACCTTGATTCCTGACTACTTTGGCTGCCTCCATTAATTCTTGGGCGAGCTTTTCCTTTTCCGACAATAAGTCGCCAACCGGGTTAGTAAAGCCTGAAGTATCAAAAACTTCTTCAATAGCCTGATAAGTAACATGCAATACCTTACGTATTTCCTTATTGTTTTCAACAGCTTTTTGAATAGCTTCTTTATCTAAACAGCTAATAAATCTAGCACTAAAAAGTAATACTGTTTCTATTGCTACATTGCCCTGCTTCCCTATATATGCCTTTAGCTCATGCTCACTATAAGAAAGTAATTGATTTATCCCCATACTTGAAAAAATTAAATATAAAGTATAATTTATTATAGAATTGATTTGCGGTGATATATTATTGTATTTACTTGCGAGAAGAACTTTCTAAAGCACTAATCTTTTTTAATTTTTTAGCCCCTCTACTAGTCATTTGTTGTTTTATTACTTTTGATTTTTTTCCAGCAAGATAAGTCAACTTTTCAAATTCTTTGCGATGGCTCCTATATAGCGCTCCCCAGAGTGCTGGGTCAACAACTGGAACGTCACCACGCCATAGATAATTAATACCCTCTTTATTGCAAGACCCCAAAAACTCCCCGAAATGCTTTCTTAAATATTCCACTGGGTCGCCGTGCTTTTCTCTTTTATAACATTCATAGTTTGGTAAGTAGGGAGAGGGATCAAACTTTTGACCTTTCTTTTTAGCTGCTTTAGCTGCATTCATAAGAACGCTGGCTTGAATCTTTTTGCTCTCCTGCAAGTCGCCCACACGATTTATACAGTTTGGTTCCAGCGCATCTTCAATACCTTGGTAGGATGCGTGCAATGTCTCGCGTATTTCTGCATTGGTTTCCGCAACCCTTTGAATGGTTTTTACATCTATCAAATTGATTAGCCTAGCACTAAAAAGCAATACCGCTTTTTTTGTGGTATCACTTTGTTTGCTGATATATTCCTTTAACTCGCGCTCACTATAAGAAAGTAATTCACTTATCCCCATACTTAAAAAAAATAAATATAATACTATTATATATAACTATTTTTTAATTCTTGTCAATACACTCCTCATTTTGCATCTCCATATATTCTGTTAAACAATAATTATTTCAAAGACTGTAGTTCCTTATTAAATTTATTCAATTTATCAAAATCTATCTCCTCCAATAATCTATAAAAGTTCGAGTATTCAGCCCCTCAGGAGTACCATAACAGATTACAAAAAAAAGCCCTCGATAGAGGGCTTTTTAGTTCAATCCCTTTTAGGTATATTTCTGTATTTTTACTATAAAATCCCCTTTGTTAGGGATATTTATAACAGTTCAATTCCCCTTAGGTCTTTACATTATAAATTCACTAAATATTATGAATAAAATATTGCTTTCAGTAGCTGAAAAGAGAGCTATAGAAGAAGGTATTGATGGAGCTTTTGATGATGTTAAAAATATCTAAATATAATTCTGATAACCTGAATTATCGGAACTAGAATAAACTAAAAAACTTTATGTTTTCATTCCTTATTTTTAATAAGTTTATATATAGAGAACCTTATATTTCAACTTTTAATCAGTTTGGTAAATTCCAAGTGTTAAATGTTTGGTTCAAGATATTGTTTTGAAAGAAGGGTTATAATTGTTTTTGTATAGATCTATTTTTATATATAATCTTAGTATTTATTTAATGATCTCCTATAAATGAAAAAAATATTAATTTTAGTTTGAGCCGGAGCAAGTAAATTTTGCAATTATACTGATAAGGGGAGCGTTAAATTTATAAATGATAATGTTAGCGACGAGTATAAAATGCCTCCTTTGGGAGATGAATTATTTAATGAGTTAGTTAATAATGGATATAGCGAAGAATTAAGTAAATTACCCGATGATTTAAAAGAGGTGTTTAAAACAGAGGGGTTTGAAAAAGGTATGGAAAAGTGTTTGAGTACAGATGTTAAAAATAAGGATCTAGCTATTCTTTGAACAAAGTCTCAGAAAGAAATCCAAGAATATGTGGAGCATTTGAGAACATCGACTATTGATGAGGCTAAATTACTTAGAGAAATGTGAAAATATTTTTTGAGATTTTATATATCTACAGACGATAAAGAAAATAATCTATATTATCTTTTACTGAAAAATTTAATAGCTAATAACATAGAGCTTTCAATTTCTTCCTTAAATTATGAATGTTTGATTGAAGAAGCATTTAAGCATATCAATAATACAAATTCAAAATTTCAATTTATAAAGCCACATGGTTCTGCAAATTTCTTACCAATTATGGCTGTGAATGGAAAAATTAGGTCCTCTCAGCTTTCTATCTTGGCTGCTACAAAAATAGGTAAAATTGGGCCTACAAAGGTATTTTTAAGAGAAGATGCCTTAAATCACATCAATGGTGAAAATTGATTAATTATACCAGTAATGTCAAGGTATATGCAGAACAAAGAAGGTTCTTTAAATGATGACTATATAAAGGAACATAAACAATATCTTAAAGAAAAAATTGAATCATCAGATAAAATAATTGTAATTGGTGTGAAAATTACAGAAGAAGATACTCATATATGGAGTAACTTAGCAAAGTCTAAAGCTGATATCTGCTATGTTTCATGAAGTGATCTACTATTTAATGACTGGAAAGATAAGAATAATCGTAATACTAAAAATGATATACACAGAAAAGGTTTTAGAGATATGTTTAATACAATGGACTCTTTCCCAGATATCGTTAATAATTTTCTGACTGTTTAAAATAAATAGCCCCCTCTATTAAGGTCTTTCTTTTAAAATTTATTTACGTACTCAACTAAATTAATTTTATTTATTTAATTATACTCTCTTTATAATTTTTACAAATTCTCTCAACTTATCTAACTCTACCTCCTCCAATAACCTATAAAAGTTCAAGTATTCAACCCCTCAGGAGTACCATTTTGAAAATCAACTTTTCTAATGAGTTCTAGTAAGTGACTTCTTGCTAACTAGAGCTCTTTTTTTTGTCTATTAAAAGTTCGCTACCAGATAATTTCAAAATATTTATTTTTTTATTTATACCTATCTTAATATAGCCTCAATAAAGTTTTACAAAGGCTTAACTTGTTTATAATCTCTATCAGTTGATTTACGATAATATATTATTATTTTTATCAAACAATAAGTTAATAATCTATTTGACTCTCATAATCTAGAATATGTGAGTATTTTTCTTTATATTCTTCTAAATTAAAATATTCTAATATCATTTCATTAGCATTGTAAAATGAAATTAAAAGATCTCTATATCCATCAAAATTAAGTTTTCCATCTATTCTGAAAAGCTTATTTTTTTTACATGATAATTTAGGGTAATTAGATAATAATTTTTCTTTTCTTTTATTTAAATTGTCTATATCATAAAATAATATAGACCCATCAAAATGTTCAATAACATTATCTTCTATATTAAACTTAGAATGAATTAATCTATTATAATAATAATCTTTATATTTATTTTCTCATATTTCTTCAATTAAAAAAGAATTATCTCTTTGATCTATATTAAAGTCCGTATAGTAAATCTTATTTCAAAAATAATTATCAAATTTTTTATTTAACCTCTTTTTCCTTGTAAATAATACTTTATCAGACTTTGTAAAAAATTTATCAATACTAAACTCTGGTCAGAAAAATAATCCTCAAAGGAAAATAAATTCTTTATAGTTTTCTTTACCAATAATTTTATTAAAATTTAATTTTATTTTGAACTTACATTCATCTGAGTTATTTTTATATAATCAAAAGAAGTCAAAAACAAAAGGAGTTATAATACCTAAATCAAAAAATAAATCATCATAATAAATGAAGTAATCTTTCAAAAAAATTCATTCCCTATTATAGTTTATTTCTAAATCTGTAATATCTAATAATAAGTCTTTATCTATTAGTTCTAAAATATTAGGAAATTTCTCAAAAAAATCTTTTTTGCTTATGTTTGGAATTGTATTTTTTATTTCCTGATCTTTTGTAATACTATCAATTATTTCATTCGCATCTTTTACATTATTTTCATTAATATATCTTATTATATAATCTCGATCTATTCATTCTATCTGGTCTGATAATATTGAACATATATCCTCTACTTTTTCCTTATATAAAAATTTAATTAAATCTTTATATAAGGAAATTAGTATTTCTTTTATATCTTGTATATTATTTTCACCTTTTAACCTAGATAATTCTTTAATATACCTTAATTTTTTAAGGTCTAATGGTATTGGATAAAAATCTAAACAAATTTCACTTTTTATTAAGTCATCATAATTTGCAATCGATTTAAGAGAATTAATCGTATACAATAATTCTAATTTACCACTAGTAAAAACATGCTCTTTTTTATAAAATTTTTTCTTCTCTAAAGTTAGTTTTTCAATATATCACAATATTAATTCTTTTTTATTCATAATTATATAAATAATAGATTACTAAATACATATATTCTAATTATTACCTGGAATACTTAAGCATATCAACTCTACTCAATTCTTCTGAATATAGTTAATAAACTGTTAAAAATTCTAAATCCCCTCTATCAGGAGCACCAATTTTTAAATAAGGATAAGTTATTTATAGTTAAATATTCATGGAATCAATAAGATATCTTCAAGATTCAAGATACCTTCATAAATCTGGGATTTCAATCATCTCACTTTTTCTACTATGCACAATATCATTTCTTAACTTTATTCATGTAGCAATATCTTTAACTTTATCCTTTAGCGTTTCTCAAAAAAAATCCTCATCTATGCATCTAATGATTTCTTTTAATCAATCTTTTTTACTTCTCATATAATCAGAAACCTTTTCATCACTTCAAAGCTGTTGTAATAAATATCTTTTTGTTATTATTTCTATTGTGATTATTAATATTATTAATGATTCTTGCTTATGATTGTCTTTGAATAATCTCACTGCATTCATATAAAAAATTTCCTCAAGACCTATTTGCTCTTCTCACATAAGAATTTTATGAATGTTACTTATTTCTTCTTCTGTTCTATTTGCTCTTAGCAATGACCATCAAGTTGATGACATAAATAAATTTGATGCGCAACTACTACTTTCTCATACTTTATGGTGGCAAATAGTAAATTCTCTCATATCTTCTTTTGATTCAATACCTCATATCTGAAATCTTCCAGTAATTAATCTGTATGAATCTATAAAATCATTTATAATATTTTTATAGTATTTCCAGTAAAATCACTCTAAATTATCAAATGGTATTCCTAACTGCAATAAAGGAATAAATACTCTTAATCTACTGAACCTGAAAGCCGCATTTCTATCTGTTGCTATTTCCATATTTGTCGATTGTCAAAATCGTTCATCAAAACTTTGACGTACGTCTTCGATAACAATAACATATGGTTTTTTATTTCCATTAAATTCAAACCTTCATTCTATTAAACGTCATCTATCGATGTGAAAACATATATCGCTTTCATAAGAAATTTCTATATATTCATCCATTCACAAATATTCATTCATTGTTTTATTCATACTATTGTTATTATAGAAGATAATAAACAAGATTTTTATTATCACATCAACATCACTTTTATTAAATAATACTGACTACATATTAACAGGACATTAATATTTGAAAGTTTCTTTTACTTTTCAGTTGACTAGATATAAGTTTATTGTGATCAAGAAGATAAATCATATAGAAGCTTAATTTGATACAGTTTGTATTTCTTTAAAAAATAATTTTAATTCCTCTAAATCAATCTCCTCCAACAATCTATAAAAGTTCGAGTATTCAGCCCCTCAGGTGTACCATAACAAACTACAAATAAAAAGCCCTCATAAGAGGGCTTTTTATCTGTGAAAAATTGTATATCTTCCCATTCTTATATTATACACCTCGCTTCTATCATTTAACTCTATTCTTTTAAGCTGTGATATTTTCAAAAAGAACGGAAGATAAATAACGTTCTCAACAAGAAGGTAATATGAAAACGATGAGCTTTCCTGCGTTTTCTGGTCTCTTCGCTACTTCTAAAGCTACGTAAAATGCTGCTCCCGAGGAAATACCCGATAGAATACCTTCTTTTAATGCTAATTCTCTCGCCGTTTGGATTGCATTTTCATTAGAAACGGTAATAACTTCATCAATCAAGGTAGTATCTAATATCTTTGGAATAAATCACGCTCAGATCCCTTGAATCTTATGAGGTCCTGGCTCTCACCCTGAAAGAACAGAACTTGACTCAGGTTCAACAGCAATTACTTTAAAATCAGGATTACGACTTTTAAGAACTGACGCAATACCTGTCAAAGTTCCTCCTGTTCCAACACCTGAAATTAATATGTCTACCTTTCCATCAGTATCATTCCATATTTCTTCAGCAGTAGTTTTTTGATGAATTTCAACATTAGCATTATTAGCAAATTGATCGAGTATATGAGAATTTGGAGTAGATTTCTGTAATTCTTCTGCTTTTGCAATAGCTCATTTAATACCCTTACTTGCTTCTGTTAACACTAATTCAGCACCATAAGCTTTTAATAATTTCCTACGCTCAATAGACATACTTTCTGGCATAGTTAATATGAGTTTATAACCTTTTATTGCAGATACAAAAGCTAAAGCAATACCTGTATTTCCCGATGTTGGCTCAATCAAAGTTGTTTTACCTGGAGTAATGAAACCTTGTTTTTCTGCATCTTCAATCATATTAAATCCAATACGATCTTTCACCGAGCTAGCTGGATTAAAATATTCTAGTTTAGCAACTATTCTTGCACTTGTATTATTAAGACGATTAATTTGAACTAACGGAGTATTACCGATCAATTCAGTAAGATCTTTTGCTATTTTCATAGTAAATATAAATTAGAAATGATAAAATATGGGTCTAGAAATCTACCAAGCTATATGATATAGATTATATTGAAAATAGAATACAAACAAAATTTATATATTAATCTAATTTTCAACAATTTTTATTAGCAAGAAGGTTTATCTCTATCTTTTTTGGATATGCGAGATGTAAATTATTCATAATATTTTCAAACTGCTCATACGAGTGAGACATATTTAACCTTGGGTTATATTCTTTTTCTTCACCTACAGAAGAAGAAAAGCATCAATTATAGTCATGACCAGGATATATATGTATATTATCTGATAAACGAAATATCTTCTCTCTTACAGAACGAAACATTTCTTTATTACTCCCTTCTTGAAAATCTGTTCTTCCACTTCATCTCACAAATAATAAATCTCATGTGAATAGTTTATCTCACACTAACAGAGTAATACATCAAGAAGTATGTCATGGAGTTTCAAATACTCTCATCTCTAGTTCTCATATTTTTAATATATCTGAGTCTGATAAAAATAAATTATTATTTTCTACAAAATCATTTTTTACTCACACTCAAATTTTTCATCAAACTTTTTGCTGTAAATGATAAGAGCCCGTTATATGATCGGCATGAATATGGGTATCAACTATATATGTAACTGATAATCCAAATTGAGTAATGAACTTAGAATCTCTCTCTATTTGTTCAAAAACTGGATCTATAACAATTGCCTCTTTTGTTTTTTCTGAAGCAATAATATATGTAAATGTAGAACTTGCTCTATCAAATAATTGTCTAAAGATCATAATATTATTTAATAAATTATAACTTCCTTATGTAATTATATTAATAATAACTAAAAACCCCTGGATCCAGGGGTTTTTATAATTCTATTATTTCATTTGTTCTTCTTCTAACTTCCTCAGTAAGCTCTTTATTCACTTCTTTAGCTTTTTTAGAAGCTATTCTATTAGCCTCTAATTGTTGTTCAAAGTCTGACATAATTAAAGATAATTAAACAAATAAGATACCCAGGTTATTTAAAATCTACTGACACAACGAACCCCCAGTGTATTTGTTTTATTTGAAGATCAAATAGTTCCATTCGTGAAAACTACACGTATTGATTGAGTTGAACTCGATTCAGTACTTGCCCAATAAGAGCTTTCATTCAATCAACCAATATCAGTTCTTTTCAAATACACATTCTCTAGTTCATTTTTTGATGGCAAATACCAGTCTGATCATATCTCTGTACATGAACGAGCAGCTGATGCAGTTGCACATCAAGCGAGAATATCAATTGTATTTTGTAGACCACCCCCATTACTCCCTGCTCATGAAATTGCCACTCCATCACATCACCATACTGTTCAAGGTAAATCACTATCTTTTGCAACAATAACTGTAGATGATTCAGTCGTTCATGCTATTTTGGATACTGCATCTGGATAATCCGGTATCTCACATCATACATAGTCTGATATATTCGAGTATATAAACGCTTGATTTCCTTGTGCCTCAGAATAAGTAATTGATTCTGTATTTGAACATGTAGTAGGAAATGGACGACTTTCACAGTTCGATCCTGTATATGAATCTAGACATGTAAATCAACACTCTCATCCTCACTTGGTATACACCTGATTGATACTTGAAGCATTTATAGTGTACAATATATGTCAATTATCTATTGGTTTTGTTGAGGCGTCACATACAATTGATGCAATATTTAATATCTGACTATCCACAAATGCAATTTTATCTTCATCTGAAGTTTTCAATAACAGATCTTTATACAATAACTTACTTGCTAAACTTGACCCTGTATATGCTGATTGAATAGCTTCCACAAGTGCCAATTTTTCTCCTGTTGTTGATGTACTGTTTATACTTCCCGTATACACTGATAACACTAGATTCGGCAAGTTTCATGTAAATGCTTGAATCTTAGATGTTCACATATTCGGGAGATTTATTCATCAATTGATAACTTGTGACTTTATTACTTCTGAATCAAAAACCAGTCATCATACTACCTCTTGAGAGCTAATAATACTCGGAGTTGGGATAATATAATTAGTTGTTTTTACAAATATTCAATTATATGTCCCATCAATCCTTACACTCAGTTGATCTGCTGCATAAGTATTATTTATTATATCTGTATGAGATATAATACTTCATTCATATAAGCTCATTAATTCGTATTCTTTTCTACTTTCAAGTGTTGAATATACATATTCCGTACCATATAATGGATCTAATGGTATCTTTGATAAATTTTTTGATAAATTTGTAATAACATTCCCTCCGACAGTTCATTGATGCCAAACTACTGATCAACTATAAGTTACATTCTCTGAGTTATCTGGAAGGGGGTATTTTCATGTTTGAATTGAAAATAATTCTAGTGAGGTTTTTAAATTATTTATGCTTGAAAGCCTAGTAGAGTCTCTTGCATCTTTATTATATCATTGTAAGCTTATGAACGCTATAGTTCATAATATTGCTAATATTGTAATAACTACTATCAGCTCTACTAATGTAAAGGCTGTGTTCTTCCTTTTCATATTCGTGATTTAATATATAAGCGTAACTGAGTAATCATACGACTAATACTGGAATACATAAATTTTTCTTGACAAATACATTGACGACAAATTGCATTATTTGCTAATATACATTATTTTATACCCTATATCTTCTTTTATTTTCTTGAAAACAGAAGTATTTTGCAAAAATAACGAGATCTCATTTCCTGTTCAAATAAAAGAAGAAGTTTTATAAAAAAATATCTGTAAATAATAAAAAACAAATAGATAAATATCTATTTGTTTTTTATTATTTAATTGTTATATACTCCTTAATGGAGATCATTTTCTTAATTCAATGTCATCACGCTTTGGTCATGTTCATATCAAGAATTCCTTTTCTTCATCTTTTCTAAAAATTGCAGCATTATAATATCATAATAATTTTTCAATTTTTGTGTGTATGTCTCATTCTAATTCTATCAGATTGAGATCATTATGAGTTAAATCAAACAATGCAGCTTGTGCAGATTTTTCAGGATAATTTTTTAACAAATTCTTCGGCATAATTACTTCACCCCCCGCAATTCATACTTGTATATTTTCTAATGGACCATCTATTATTTTTTGAGCAGTATATGAGAATCCGGTAGCTAATCTTAATAGTCAGTTATCTATGGCAAGTGAACCTTCTATCCCATCTACCCTATTGTAAACTGGTACAATTTTTGATTCTGTATCAATTCAACGAACATTTAACCATGCTCCTCTTGCTGTCTCGGGTAGAGAATGATGATATAAATCTCTTTGCCTTCATGTTGATACTCAGAACTCTTGATACTCTTGTCTAAAATCGTTTAATTCTGGAGAAGCCTCATGTTTTAAGTAACCTGGACGTTCTCCAACACTACTTGCTGGCATTTTATGTATTAAAAATATGTTTCATATTTTTTGAGAAGTTAATCAAGTTGTATCTGAAAAGGTTTGTAAACTTGGGTCAGAGGCTGTTCAAAAAAAACTATTTCATGATCAAATCATAGAAGACTGTGCTCACTCTCATACAATTATCTTTCATTTTCCATGCAAAGACTTTATATATTGCCTTTCATTTCAAATAATTTCTATATCTCAATTTTTAATATATTTGCATATTTTCTCTCTTTCTTTTTTTGCACTTTGAATTAAATCATCAGTACTAATATTTGGAAAGGTATCTTTATATCATTCCCATAATGCTTCAATTGAAGAATAAAATAAATCTTGATGGTATAATAAATCATTTAACGAAAAATGTAGTCTCTGGATTTCAGATGAATATGCCCTGCTAATCCCACTTCAAGTAGATCATATTTCCCTTAATCAAGAAGTCTTTCTTCTACATATTTCATCAAATGCGTCAAGTAATACATTATGCATTCATATAACAATAGTCTCTCAGCTTATTTTTAAGCCTGATTTAGAAATATCAATTCATCCCTCTTGTAATTTTTTTAATTCTGGAATAAGTCCAACTTCAACTATATTTCCATCTTTTCTTTTTAAAAGTTCCTCAAGCGTAGAAATACAATAAACTCACCTTTTTGTAATCGAAATTTTATCAATATCAATTTTATTTAAATCAATCCCAAGAACACAACCACTTGTTATTATGTTTACCTTTCATTCTGAAATCATCCCTGAAGGGAGAATATGAAGATCAAATTCTTTATCTCACACTTTTACAGTATGTCATGCATTATGCCCCCCATTAAAACGAACAACAACATGACTTTCTTGCATCAGTCTATCTGTAATTTTTCATTTTCATTCATCTCACCATTGATTTCATAATACTAATGATGCTCCTATATCATGATGCCTTTCTTCTATCTCTGATCCCTGAAACCAATTTTCCATAATATATTTATTTTAATAAAATAGACTCAAAACATTTTATAATATACAATATAAACGATGAAATGCAAATATATTATTGACTTTCATTTTTAAAGCACTATTATCAAACGATAATATTATTTATACAGACAAATGAACACTCTTCCAGAACACAAATTAGCAGAAATAAATGCTGAAATTCTTGAACTTGATGATTTAATAAGCGAAATTATATCAGCAGTAAAGAATAAACAAGATACTATTATTAATAATAATATTCAAAAAAAATGCTATCATAGCTTATTTACATGAGGTATATATGTATGATTGGAGAATGCTTTTGTGAGAGATATTGAAACATATACATTAGGAACTTTAGATACTATTTCATTAGCTATATCACCCCAAATACTCGATAATGATTTAAGAAGTTTTTTATCTATCATTATCTATAATAGATTGTTTCTAACTCATCAGTTGTGAGATCAAGAAAAAAATCACATCCCAGAACTCAATGAGATCAATTTAAAAAAGCTTCAAAATAAGTCAAGTACCGATCTAGATAAATAAATGAAAAGAATTATAAAAGCACCTAGAAGTAGGTGCTTTTATAATTCTTTTATATTTTTAATAATAGTTTCAACTGCTCAAGATAAATCATCTTTTGGTATCCGTATTTTTCCCCCTTCTAGTTCTCAAATATCATTTTTAAAATTATCTGTCCATGGAGTATGAAAAAATACATTCCTTATTTTTTTATTATATTGATTTATATAAAAGGTTGTTAAATACATCAATGAATTACATACAAAAGAATCTGCATCTGCAGATATTTCTACTCAAATTCATTCTCACCTTAATATATTAGCTATTTTATGAGCATCCGAATTCATTTTTAAAAAATAATCTCCATCATCAACTATAGTTTCAGCTTTTGGAGACTCCCCATTTGCATCTAAATATTTACCATTCATGACATTGTGAGCTGTTGATTCAATTCTTATTCCTCCTACTCAAGAAGATAGTCACATGCTAATTATTGCAGTAGGTTTTACTTCCTCAATAAGCTCTTTTAAACTTTCAAATGCTCATTTATAAGTACATGGAAGTACTAAAGAGTTCACCTTTTTATTACCAATCACTCTGTCTTGTAACTCTCTAGCTGCATCTTGAACAGGATTATATTTGTATGGACCGAATGGTTCAAAACCAGTAACAATAACGTTTTCCATTGAGTCTTGAATTATAATATAGTTATACATTAATATATAACTATATTATATATAACTATATTATATATAACTATATTATATATAGTCAATAGGACTGTATTTATTCTTCTTAATATTAAAACTACATAGAGTTCACATGAAAAAAATTTAATTTATTTCCATCTAAATCTCTGAAGTATCATGCATAGAAAGCTCCTTCCCCTCTTATTCCTGCTTCTCACTCATCAGTTGCTCCAAGCTCTATTGCTTTTTTATAGAGTCTATCTACTTCATCATTAGAATCTACTTTAATAGCTGTCATACTCCCATTTCATGCAGTTGCAACTTTCCCATCAAATGGTTTTATAACTGAAACCCCGGGTTCACCTGCTTTGTTTGTCCATGCAACAAAATTTTCCATGTCTAGAAAACGTGATCCTCAAATCTCTCATAGTAAAGCATCATAAAACTTTACTGCCATATCAAAATTATTTGTTCAAAGTGTTACATATCAAATCATAATATTATGTTAAAAATTAATGAAATCATTCTATATAATGGTAGCTAATATTAAAGTTATTCTCTTCAACTAAAGGATTCATATTATGAATTTTAGTAACTATTTGATAGTCATTTAATACTTTATTTTTATATACTCATTATATATACATATAATATATACTAAATAATTATTATTACAAATATTTTTTTATTTTTCTTGATTTATATTTTGATTCTCGACCTCAACAAATCAATAGTCATCTCTGTTTGTAAAATTTACAAAATTACATAAAATACATACATATTTTTTAAGAATAATACATGACAAAAAAACAGAACAAAAAAACAACAAAATCACTTCCCTCGACAAAAATTGAGAATAAAGACATTGAATATAAAGCTTCTTGGTTAGAGTTATTCTTTGACTTAGTGTTTGTTGCCCTTGTGGCACAACTAACATACTATTTTAGTCATCATCACAGCTCACCAAAAGACTTTATTCATGTATTTCTTATGTGATATATGATATTTCTTTCTTGGTGGGGTACAACAGCGAACCGTAACTTGAAACAACAAGATGATACCTTTGATATTTTTGTCATACAAATCCAAATGGTACTTGCTATGGTTATGAGCATTAGTTTACCAATCGCTTTTTCTGACTCTCCGTATAGCTTTATATTTTTTCTCATGTTTGGGCTCATTCGTTGACTATGACTCGGTATGATTCTACACTTATATAAAGAGCATCCAAACAAAGCACCAAAAACAAGAAATATGTTAACTTGATTCTTTATCGCTGTACTATTATGGGTCATAGCTGGTTTTGTAGGTGAGCCATATGTATATACTTTTGCTTTTATGGCTCTTGCTCTTGATATACTCACTCCTTTCACAACAGGAAAAGGAAATAAGATGGTATATTTAAATATGCATCATCTCGTTGAAAGGCTCTGACTTCTTATCTTGATGGTTATGTGAGAAAGTGTACTTGTAGTAGCTCTTGCTAACACAGCAGCTTGAAACTTTGACCTAAGAAATATCGTATTTGTAAGTGCATGAATGTTTCAAATGATTGCTATTTGGTGGTTATATTTCCCATATATTAAGCTCAAGCTCAAATGAAAAAGGGCAAGATCATTTCAGTTGATGTTACAATCACATATCGCCCTATTATGAAGCCTTGTTTTGTTGGCTACCTGACTAAAAGTCCTTTTGAAACATTATGAATCAAGTTTTACAGAGGATCTTATATTTATTTCAGGACTATTTTTAGTTGTAGCATCATTCAATAGCATAAGAGCATCACTTACTCATAGCTTAAAAATATCTCTTTTACATGTATGTATTTTTTGAATTTGAATTGCTTGAATCACTGCATGAGTGCAAATTTTCCAATTATCAAACACAACTCTTGTTCTTGTAAGTACTCTCTGGTTAATTATCTATACCTTTTATGATTATCATGAATGCTTCTGAAATAAATGTGATATGTAAAAAAAGAGAGAAGCCTATAAGCTTCTCTCTTTTTTTACATCATATATCATCTATTCACAAAATTTTTTATTCCTTGCTAACATCTTTCTAAAAAATCATACATATACCAGGATTGATATGAGAGGAACCACGGAAATAATAATAAATATTGAAATATCAGTTATTGCATATAAAAATGATCATAAAACTGGAGCGACCATTGACATCAAACTATCTAACGATGAAGAAATTCACATTACCTCTCATTGAGACCTCTCATCAGCTGACTTCGAAAACAAAGCCTGCAGAGTTGTCATAGAAAGTGATATTCACAAAACAGCCACAAAGTATGCTATGGTGTAAAGTATAATATTTGGAGAAAGTCACATTCCTAAATATCAGAGAAACATTGCTCATTGCCCTACGATGAGTCAATGCAAATCCCCTACTCTTTTCACGATTGGTTGAATTGAAAAACTTTGATGGAAGATAAGAAAACTCCCTGTTATCATCAGGTAGTATCAAACTGTAAGTGGACTAAATCCAAACTTATCAATTAAATATAATACTGAAATCGTTGTATACATAGTAAAAGCAAGAAACATTAAAAGTTTCATTACTACAGAAAACTTAATAGTGGTAATATGCCAGTATTTTGATATTTTACGAATAATATTCATATCTTTGAATGAAATCTGCAATTCTTTTTGTTTATTCTCCTCCTTTAAACTCTCAGTTACCTTGAAAAACATAATACCCAGCGTAATGGCTGATACTATTCACCCAACTATAGCCGTTCAGAGGAATCAATACTCTGTCCCCATAGAAAAAGCTCAAAGAGAAGGTCAAATGATCAATGTCACCCCCATAACAGCACTATTTTTCCCAAAAATAACTGTCCTCTCTGCCTTCGTTGTCATATCTGAGATCATCGCACTAATTACAGACATGTTTCATCAGGTAATTCCATCAACTATTCTTGAAAGAAAAATAGCTAAAATTGGAAGAAATATTATTCCAAAGATATGAGTTTCCGGTAAAAAGTATGCAATTCATAAAATAATCCAACTGAAAAAAGTACCTCACTGAGTTAAGAGCATCACTGGCTTTCTTCAATACTTATCAGATAGAGAGCCTATAATAGGCGCTCAAAAAAACTGGAAGAAACTATATGAAGCTACCAAAAATCATAACATAATCTCTGGTTGACCATATGTCTTTAACAGGAATGGAAATATAGGAATCATCATGGTAAAACTTAAACCGTTTACAAAAGTTAAAAGGTAGACCATCAAAAATTTAGATTTCAAAAATTGCATATAATAATTATATAAAAAAATATCTTCCCCCTATTATACGAAATAAGGGGAAGAAAAAAATATTATTTTTCAGGATTATGAATTTTCACAATTTTTTGAATTGATTCATCTTCCATCATAAGGTCAAAGAATTTTTTCAAATTTGGATACTCCATTACCGTTTTTGGAATCATAAATGACCAACGTAGAACAGTAAACACATATGCATCTGCTACACTTCTTTTATCTCCTAGCATATATTTATTATCTGCTAAGTGTTCATTTAAGTAATTCATTTGTCTTTCAATACGTGCATATGATGCTTCTTTTGCAGCAGCTATTGATGCATCATCAGTTTCAGTTGTATATAGATGAGGGACAAAAACAGATCAAAATGCAGGGTGTAAATCACCATTCACCACCGCTAATGCATTATTTAATTTATAATCTCATTCTATTGTTCCATCTGATCATAAGTCAGCATCTGGATATTTTTTTACAAGGTATTTTAGTAATGCATCATTTTGTGTCATTACTTCCCCATTTCCATCTCTCATAGCTGGAACAGCTCATTTTGGAGCAATCTTTCTATATTCATCTGAACCAATTTGAACTTGTACTGCTTCATATGGTACCCCTAACCATTCTAAAACTATATGTTCAGACATAGCACAAGAATTTGGCGAATAGTATAATGTAATCATAATCTTTACTTTAAAAAATAATAAGCTATATTTATGGTAGTTACTATAATATATATAGTAACTATATACTATGTAGTTAGTATAATATTGCAAGTTAAAATTGATTTTTTTTTAATAATGGCTAATATATCGGTAAGTTTATACATAAATATCAAAATATGACTCCTAAATCATGTTGAGAATGATGCCCAATTGTCACTCTTGTTTCATTTATTTCAAAAAAATGGATGCTTTTCATTATTAGAGCAATAGCTGATGGAGCGTCTTGTTATAGTGAAATGGAAAAAGAATTACAAAATATTAACCCTAGTATTTTATCATCTAGACTCAAAGAGCTACAGGATTTTGGTTTTGTAGAGAAAAAAATTGTTTCTGAGTCCCCTGTTAAAATTGAGTATAAGCTCACAAAAAAATGAAAAAGTTTTTCTCAGCAAATCGAAAATATAGTAAATTGGTCTGTAGAATGGATGTAATTAAATACACTTAAAAAGCCTAAATCGAAAGATTTAGGCTTTTTGACAGCTTGATGCAGACACATATATCCTATAAACTATTTACTTATAAAATACAGGTCATTACTATTCTTATTAAGCGCTCTTACGCTCTTCCACAAAGACAATAAAATTCGGGATTATTTTGAGCGTCTATTACAGAGGTTACAGCTTGTTTAAGATTTACAAAGTCCTTTACTACTGGATTTTTTTTCAAAAATAATGAACATAGATTTCGAGCATCAATTTGATCAAAAATTTTTGCCTTATAGATCAACCTATGACAAAAATTGCACTCCTTCATAAATCCTATTGCTAATGCAACTTCAACCCCTTTGGTAGGTTGAAATATATCATGTGCAACATGTCCCATAGTAACTTTTCCTCGCGATAAGTGAATCAAGCACCGAGAGTATATAAGCATATTTGACTCTGTCAATTCTTAATTTATTTTTCTGTATTTTCTTCACAAGCTCCCTCAACAATGCCTATTGCTTTTGCATTTTTCGCTACACATGTATTTGAAAATGTCTGTTTAATAGGGTCACATGGAGCCTTGATACATTGAACTTCAACTTTTCCACATACTGGAGAATATTCCATAGTACATAGAGAGATTTCTTCCTTTGGAATTATTTTTTGTGGAATTGTTTCTTTGTCATACCAATCAAAATAATAGTTTGAACGTGAGTTCCATACCCACCATGAATTCAGTCATGAATCTTCAATCGCTTTTATTTGTTGTCTAAATTTTGTTCTTGTATATGGAACATATCCTTTGCACCGTGTACATGAAAATCATTGTAACCATGCTCTTATTTTTGTTTTTTTGATAGGTTTGAGTGCTTCTAGATCTTTTTCAGCATCAAAAATTCACTTTATTTTTACTTTTCTATTTTCTGTTTTTGCGAGTTCAATTTCTGTATTTAATAGATCTATTCTATCATTTGTATGTTTTAATGCATCTTTTATAACCTCATATGGATGATTATCTGGTGCAGTAAAGCCGAGATATCCTTTTCCATAATGAGAGGCATAAACCATTGGGCCTACATAATCAAAATACAGAAGAAATGATTCTAAATTTTGACCTATTTGGAATAAATCAGTATTGGTCACGAGTCAAAAGACATCAGCAGATAACACAATTCCTGGTGATTCTTCTCTCAGCTTGGTAGTGAAATAATTTGAGAATTTATCAAGTACCATAATTTTTCCCCACTTCCCATTTTGAGCTTGAATCGTACCAGAAAATGGATAATAGGTTTGACTTACTCTCCCATCTGAAGGAAAACGTACATAATCAAAGTTGATTTCATCAAATCCTAGTTCATATATATGATTCGCTATCTCAGCATTATAATCCCAAACTTCTTTACTATATGGATCTAAATACTTTTTCCCTTTGTAATCATACCAAACTGTTTTTTGATCGGTCCATTTTATTGCTAAATCTGATCTTTTTTCTGCCAGTAATTTATCTTTAAAAAGAACTACTCTCCCAATGATATATACATTATTTTCATGGAGAGTTTCTATCAATTTTTTAATATCTTTTATCTGATTATTTGATGTGGGTTTAATATTTCCAAACTTATCATTGGGCATTTCAAAACTCACATACCCACTTACCGTTTTCACATCAATAGTAACTGAATTTACTTCCTTTGTTTTTACGAGATTTAAAAGAGTATTGAGTTTTTTCTCACTATTTGCAGAAGGAGCTGTAACATATACAGACTTTACAGCATCTGGAGTTTTTATATGTATAGGTTTTTTTATGGGTTCTGGTATTATCTCCGGTTCTACCACAACTTCTGTTACAATTATTTTTTCTTTTTCATTCGTTGTTCATGTTGAGCTTAACTCACTCTTTATTACTGATCAAATCTCATGTTTTTCAGTTCATTTTTCTCACCAAAAATCAATATCTGGCATCCCAATATTGATATTTAAAATTGATAGTAAAACTATCGGTACCCCTATCGAATATAAAATTGGTTTCCTCATCTTTTTCTGAGTAAATTAATATTATCATTATTATAAGTAGAAACAAATAATTACAAGTCCTTTAGAGAAGAACTCGTAGACAAAAATCGTTAAAAGTTTGATATATAATAATACAGCGACATATACCCTACTAAGAGGCATGGGTGAATATACCACTAAGCTCCCATGGTATGCTACAAGATGGTGTCAATTTGGGGTTGGAGTCTGCTTAATTTGCATGTGCTTTTGCCTCTATGTTTAGAAAAGATTTAAAAGCCTGGTTCAGAGATTTTTAATCAGAATATTTCTTCACACCAATAAAAAGAAAAGGCCAGCTTCGCTGGCCTTTTAACATAATGAAATTCTAAAAAACTTTGTATTTTTTATAAAAAGATTTATAATCAAATTATCATTATTGTAAATACCCTATAACTTTTCGAAAGGATGAATTATATGGGAAAAGTAGATGCAACTGATGAATATTGGCAATCACTCTTTAGATTCGCTCAGCAGCTCTTAACAGATGCTGAAGTGTTAAAAAAATGTGAGAAATGTGAACTGTTAATTAAACAAACTGATAGTCCGAAACCAGCTCAAGATCTCTTTGAAAAGGAGTTAAAAGAAAATCCTGATATAGGCGGATGCTTTAACGCTTCTGATGATATGAGCCAGGCAATTACAAAAGTTTTTGACGGTGCACTAGATCAATGTAAGTGCAATAAAGATAACAAAAGCGAATAAAACATTAGGTTTTATTCGCTTTTTACTTTCATATACAAGAAAAAACTTTCACTTTTCATTGCTTTTCAATATAATAACTGCAATTAAAATTTTACAAATATACATGGCCCAAGTTGGAATCAGAGAATTTGATGCAAAAGCAATGTACTATGAATCTATATGAGAAAACTACGCTTGATATCAAATAAAAAAAACACTTGATATATCTCTCCTTTCCCCTGAAAAAAAGTATGTTATTAAACCTGATATGCTCTTTTGAAAAAGAGGAAAAAGAGGGCTTTTATGACTGAAACTTGATAAAAACTGAGTAAATAATTGGCTTCATAATAAATTACATTCAAAAGTAAATATAGACTGAGTTGATTGAGAATTAGATGTATTTTTAGCTGAAGAATTCTCCCCACTCACAAAAGAATATTATATATCTTTTTCTCAGGATCGAGACTGAGACACTCTCACATTTTCTTCTGAATGAGGAATAGATATAGAAGAAAACTGGAATAAAACAACAAGTATTGTACTCTCTCCCCTTTCAAACCTTCACAAAACAGATCTAGAAAAAATTTGAATAGATGAAAGTTCCCTACAAAAAATTATTACGAAACTCTGGAACTTTTATAGAAATTATTGATTTGTATATTTAGAAATCAATCCACTATGAGTTGATAAAAATTGAAATTTTATAATCGTTGATATGGTTGCGAAAGTTGATAACTGTGAATTTTTTAGACAAAAAGATCATTGGAAAACTCTAGAATTACCTCAAAGTTTTGGATATAAAGAAAATAAAAAAGAAAAATATATACGTGAACTTGATGCTCAAACATGAGCAAGTATGAAATTTAAAATACTCAATAAAGATGCCGAAATTTGGACTCTCCTTGCTTGAGGATGAGGCTCCCTCGTCATTACTGATACTCTCTGAAGCTTATGATTTGCTGATGAAATATGAAACTACTGAGAACTCTCAGGAAATCCTGATAGAGAAAATACAAGAGAATATACCAGAGCCCTTATAGAACAAATGCTCGAAAATAATATCAAGTGAAAATATCTCATCATCGCATGAGCTATAGCAAATTTCACAAAAATTGATACTACCTTTGCTTGAATTATTGATATACTTGAAGAAAAAGCAGTAGAATTACAAGAGCAAAAAATACAAATATTGGTAAGAAGAGGCTGACTCAATGATAAAAAATGATTAACTATTATAAAAGAGGCTTGTGATAGACTCTGACTTCCTATAAAAATCGCAAATTCAGACATATATATGACAGATATATTAAAAGAAATTACATTATAAAATAAATATTCATGTTTTCCAGAAACTCATTTGCAATAATATATTGATTACAAACTCAAGCAGCCCAAAAAATGCTTGATTTTGATTATCTGTGTGAAAGAGAAGCTTCAGTACTTGCTTTTATTAACGCAGGAAAACAAAAGATCAACCACAAACTCTTTTATTGAGACACTGAGATCTTAATACCTAGTTATCCAAATATAATTTCTCTTCCAGAACAAATCAAACAAAAAACTGACACTCTCGTAAATTTTGCATCTTTTAGAAGCGCAGCTCAGGCAACAAATGAAGCACTTGAAAGTAAAATATTCAAAAATGTTATTATCATCGCAGAATGAATTCCAGAAAGACAGACAATAGAGATCATAGAAAAAAATAAACAATACTGAGTCAATATTATTGGTCCTGCAACTGTTTGAGCCATGTCAGCATGAGAATTTAGAGTATGAAACACCTGAGGAAGTTTAGATAATATTGTCAGCTCTAAACTGTATCAAAAATGAAGTATATGACTTGTATCCAAGTCTGGTGGAATGAGTAATGAAATGAGGAGAATAATCGCAGATAGAACAAATGGAACAAGTATATCTATTGCCCTTGGTTGAGATAAGTATAACATAATGACATTTACTGATGTCATGAAAAATTTTGAAGCAGACGATGAAGTAAAAATGATTGTTATGCTCTGAGAGATCTGATGAAGAGAAGAAAATAAAATAGCTGATATGATAACTGCCTGAGAAATCAAAAAACCAGTGGTTGCTTGGTGTATAGGAACCATTGGTGATACTCTCAAATGAGATGTACAATTCTGACATGCATGAGCAAAATCAAATGCAAATGAAGAAACAGCCAATTATAAAAATAATAAACTAAAAAAGGCCTGAGCCCATGTTCCTGAAAGTTTTATAGATTTTTGAGATAAGATAGAAGAAGCATATCACCAAGTTAATCCTGGTTTTCCTAAAGAAGAGGGGGCTAGGGGCTGAAGTTATAATATATCTGAAAAAATAAAAATCATGAACAATAGAAAATCTACTCAATTTACATCCACTATTTCAGATGAAAGATGAGCAGAACTCACTTACAATAAAAGACCTATTTCTGAATATGCTCAAAAATGAAGTTTTGCAGATGTAATCTGAAACCTATGGTTAAAAAAAGATTTACCTGAATATGCACTTGATTTTATTAATACAACTTTGATACTTCTTGCTGATCACTGACCTGCCGTGTCAGGGGCTACAAACGCTATTATTACTGCAAGAGCAGGAAATGACTTAAAATCATCTCTGATCGCATGATTAACTACTATTTGACCGAAGTTTGGTTGAGCAATTGATGGAGCTGCAAATTATTTTTCGCAAGCAGTACATGATAAAATTACTCCTGAAAAATTTGTTGAATCAATGAGAGAAGCCGAAATAAATATTCCTGGAATATGACATAAAGTAAAGTCAAAGTTTAACCCAGATAAAAGGTGTGAAATACTCCTAAATCTGAGTAAAAAGTTCCCTCAAGCACAACATTTACAGTTTGCACTTGAAGTAGAAAAACTCACTCTAGAAAAAAAATCAAACCTTATACTGAATGTAGATGGAATGGTTGCAGCAATGTTTCTAGATATATTTCAAGATATATGAATGGATTATGAAGAGATAAAAGAATATATTGATATCTGAATATTTAATGCCTTCTTTATCCTTGCAAGAACAACAGGTTTTATAGGACATATAATAGATCAAAAGAGATCAAAAGAATGACTCTATAGAACACCTTGGGAAGATATCATGTATGATTAAAAAAATAGAGAAAACTTAAGTTTTCTCTATTTTTAAGCCATTATTAATAATTTACATTAAATCACTCTTTTTTTTCATAAAGAGTATTCATTTTTTTATCTCAGCTTCACAAATGAAACATAACTTTCAAATATTGATTTAATAATGCATGTTTCCATATTCATTTTTTTGTAAACCTCCTTGCTGATGTAATAATTTTATCATTCAAAATAACTGGTCTTGATATTTTTCTCATTCTTTGAGAAAAAATAGTATCCTCAAAAATATCAATATTTGGGAAACCTCATACCTTTTTTACTACATCAGTCTTCGCAAAGATAATATGATCTAAATACAATATAGATTTTAATTTTCCTCTTACATTATTTGAGTACCAAGAAGTAAAATCTAATAATAGATTTTGCATATCAAAACTATGAGAATACGCACCCCATATATTCTCTCAAGACATTTTTTTCTGTATTTTAAAAAAAGTATTTTTTGGAAGAATTGAAACAGGGTGGTGAAAGACAACTATATTTCATTTGATTTGCTCCAGTCACTTATTCAATCTCTCTGCCCTATTTGAGTTGGGAAATGAAATCACTCTTCCATATTTTTCACATAATTCTACCGTCCCATCAATACTTCCATTATCTACTGTAATAAGCTCAGTTTCTGTATTTTGGTTTTTTATTCCTTCTAATACTTTTGCTAGATAATTATTTCTGAGTTCATTATTTGTCGAAAGAATAACTGATATCATGTAAAACTTAAGTTATAGTATTAATAGAGAACAACTTTTTTATTCGTAAATGCTTTCAGTCCATCTGGTCAATTTTCTTTCCCATATCCGCTCTTTTTGACTCCTCCAAAAGGAAGTGAAGCTTTTGATCCAGCTGGTTTATTTATAAAAATCATTCAGGTTTCCACTTGTGAAGCCACTTGTATTAATTGTTCTTGATTGTCTCAATACACACACCCACAAAGTCAAAAATCTGAGTCATTTGCAATTTTAATTGATTCTTCGATACTTGAGGATTTAATAATAGAAGCTACTGGTCAAAACACTTCTTCTTTATAAGAAGTCATATCCGCTGTAACATTTTTTAATACTGTTGGAGCAAAAAAGAATCATTTTCTATCCATAGCTTTCCCTCATACCAAAAGCTCTGCTCATTCTGAAACAGTTTTTGATACTTGATTTTCTATATCCTTTACAGCTCATTTTTTTGCAAGTGGAGGAATTGTTGTGGAATGGTCCATAGGGTCTCAAGCTTGAAGTTCTGAGAACTTCTTGGCAAATTTTTCACAAAATTCATCATAATATTTTTCCAAAACTATAAACCTTTTCGAAGAATTACATTTTTGACCTCCATTTGCCATTCTTGCTTGCGCTCATGCTTCAACTATTTCATCTAAGTTATCCGTGTCACATACAATAAAAGCATCATTTCATCCAAGTTCTAAAACTGATGGTTTCAAATTATTTCAAGCAATAGATCATATTACTTTTCAAGCTCCTTCACCACCGGTAAGGTTTACTCAAGCAATATAATCGTTTGATAAGATAAACTCCGTTTTACTTGATGAGACAAGCATATTTGTATATATTCATTCTCTAAAACCTGCTTGTCTAAATAGATCTTCTAATTTTTGCGCACACATCGGAACATTTGATGCATGTTTATAAATAACAGTGTTTCATGCTAATATATTTGGGATTGCTGCTCTCAATACTTGGTTATATGGAAAATTCCATGGTGCTACTCAAAAAATTACTCCAAGTGGATCATACATATATTTCCCTTTGAGTCCCTCTGTTTCAAATTCTTCTTCTCAAAGAATTTCCTCAAAATTATTTGCAAACCAACGAATCAATTTTACAGTTCACTTTACACCTCATACTGATTCAGTATCCAACATTCACATTTCAAGTGTTTGAAGTTTTGCTATTGCTTCAAGATCTGACTCTATTACATCTGCGAGTTGTAAAAATAGCTTTTTTTTCTCAGATCTCGGAGTCCTTTTCCATTCCTGGTATCCTTCATGAGCTATTTTTATTTTATTCTCTATTTGAGTATCATCTAACAACTCAAACTCAGCATTTACTTCCTCAGTATATGGATTTATAGATTGTATTGTATTTTTCATGGTATATATTTAAGGGATATTCCTCTTCCTTTCGTATGAAAGGAAGTCCCCGAAGGGGGATGGATTATAAAAGTTTTCCTATTTTATATCTCCATCAATCGGGTAGTCAAAATCAAGATCAATTATTTTAATTCATTTTTCTTTCAATGCATTTTCAATTGTAGTTTTAAAATCTTCTTTATTTTCAACTTTATATCATTTTGCTCAGAAACTTTCTGCAAGTTTCACAAAATCTGGATTTCAAAAATCAAGTCAGTAATTCTCAAATCATGCTCAAGTTTGTTTCCACTTAATCATTCCATATGAGTTGTTATTTAAAATAACAATGACGAGATCAATTCATAATCTTACAGCTGTTTCTAGGTCTCATAGGTTCATTACAAGTCCTCCATCTCATGTTACGGAAACTACTTGTTTATCTGGATTGAGCCTACATGCTTCCATTGCTGATGCAACTCATGCTCACATAGTAGCAAAGGCATTATCAAGAAGAATAGTATTTGGTTTATACGCTGGATAATTTCTTGCTAACCAAACCTTATAGAGTCCATTATCAAGAGTCAAAATATCATCATCTCATAATACTTCTCTGAGTTCTTTTGAAAGTCTTCTTGGCATCATATAATCATGCTCATCTTCAAGAGAAATATTTTGCTCTATTTTTTTTCTGTTTTCTCAGTTTATTTTATACATTTCATCAAAATCCCAAGATGAATTATCAACATCTATTTCGTCAAGTTGCCAAAATGTATTTCATATATCTCATACCACTTCTAAATATGGAGCATATACTGGATCTATTTCAGTGGAATAAAAATTTATATGAATTGTTTTTGTTCCCTGTGTTCATACTACCGTTGTAGGTTTTTCAATTGCATCATACCCAACTGATAAAATGAGATCAGCTGTATCAATAATATCATGTAAGTAATCCCCTGATGTCAGTGCTGCTGTTCAGATATATTGAGATAATCTTTCATCAACGACTCATTTTCACATTTGAGAACTAAAAAATGGAATATTATATTTTTCTATAAATTTTGTCAGATATTTGCTGATTCTTTTTCTATTTGCTCATGCTCAAATAAGAGTAATAGGCTTTTTAGCTTTTTCTAGCTCAGTTTTTAATATCTCAAGCATTTTTTCATCTATCTGTGGTCTTCTAATTTTAAGTTCTTCTGTAATGACTACTTCTTCACTTACAGATTCACCTGCAATATCTTCAGGAAGTTCGATCGCTACTGCTCCTGGCCTTTCTTCTTCTGCTATCCTAAAAGCATTATTGAGAATGTATGGGATTCTATCCGGACTTACTATAGAAGTTGAATATTTTGTAATTGGCTTCATCATAGAAACAACATCTATAATTTGAAACTGTCATTGCTTTGATTTTTTTATTGGTTTTTGTCATGTAATAACCATCACTGGCATTCACCCTAGAGTAGCATATGCCACTCCTGTCACCATATTTGTGGCTCCAGGCCCAAGTGTTGCAAGTGCTACACCAAGCTTCCCAGTAAACCTTCCATACGTTGCTGCCATAAAAACAGCTGTTTGCTCATTTCTCGTAAGAATCAGCTCTATTTTTGAATCCTTTAAAGAGTTCAAAAAATCTAAATTTTCCTCTCCTGGAACTCAATAAATAGTTTCCACTCAATGATTTTCTAATATTTTTATAAATAGGTCTGTTGCTTTCATAGATATATGGTTAATAAAACTTTCATATAATACCAATTTTTTAAAACTTTTCTAAACATTTTTTGAAATAAAAAAAATTACTTCTATTTCTAGAAATAACTGTATGTTTTTGTCTTAAACTAACCTTAAAAATTAGGTGTAATTGAACCGTTTTCATCTAATATACTTAAATATTTTGCTCAAAAAAAACATGTATTCACAGAAATCGACTAAAATTCACTTAAAAGTGAGTTTTAGTCGATTTTATATCAAAATCATTTGATAGTATGGATAAGCTCTTTTGATAATTTGTGTCTAATATTTGATATATAAACATCTAATTTTCCATCAGAATCAAAGATAGAATCTCATCATCCCCATGCATATTCAATTATATCTGTTCTTGAAGTAGGTGTTCATCTATTTTTGAGAAGTAACTCTATTATTAAATATTCTTTTTGAGTAATAAGCACATCCTTTGAATCTTTTGTGAAGATTCTTTTTGACATATCTATCTCTATATTATTAACAACAAGTACTGAATTATCATCATTTTTTCTCAATATTGTTTTTATACGGGCCTCTAATTCTCTCAGATCAAAAGGCTTCACAATATAATCAACTACTCAATAATCAAATCAAATGAGTTTGTCATCTATTGAATCTTTTGCCGTTATTATAATAATAGGTATTTCATTTCCTCTTTCTTTTAATTTTCTAGCAATAGTAAAACCATCAATTTCAGGCAACATAACGTCAAGGAGGATAAGATCATATTTTTTACCCAATGCTGAATCTAATCCTGACTCACCATCAAAACACCTATCAATCTCAAAATCTTCTAATTCTAAATACTGTTTTATACTATCTGATATTTCTCTGTTATCCTCAATCAGTAAAATCTTTGCCATAAAATGCCTAACATTAAAATGTAATTGTAAACTGAGTCCCTTTTCATGTCTCGCTTTCTACTTTTATAGACCATTTATATAAATCAATAATTCTCTTTATAATAAATAATCAAACTCAAAATCATTCTCTTTTTGTATCTGCTCTATAAAACTTATTCCAAATATTTTTGAGGTCCTTTTGCTCAATTCAAATTCAATTATCTTTTACCCAAAATTTACTCTCATCCAGTCATACCTCAATAATAGCCTCGTTTTGAGAGAATTTCACCGAATTTGTAAGCAGATTCTCTATTATAATGTTAAAGGTTACTTTATCAATACATTTTATAACTCCTGGTCTTATCTTATATTTTATAGTAATCTCTTTATCTATTAATCCTTTTATTATGCTATCAATAGTTGATTTTAAGAGTATTCACAAATCCACCTCCTCCCTCTCAAATTCTTCAATTCATTCTGTTTTTCTTGACAGTAAAAAGAGTGTTTCTAAAAGGTTGTTCAATTTTTTTGTATTATGTTTAATTGATTCTAGTAATACTTCTACATCTTCTTTTGAACTTTTATTTTTCTCAAGCATTTTATAATACACATCAATTTTTGAATTTATTATCATAAGAGGAGTTTTAAACTCGTGACTTACATCTGTAATAAATTGACGTAAATTTTGTGTTTGAGATTGGATTTTTTCAAAAGATGAATTGATAGTATCAGCTAATATTTTTATTTCATCTCCTTGGCATCAATAACACTCAATTTTTTTGAAATTATCGATATTAATCCCCTGTGCTTCGTGAGAAATTTTCCTCAAATCTTTCAACATATATTTCGAGAAAAGTTTTCAGGTAAAGTATGATAAAAATAAAAATATAAGAATAATTATAAAACTAATTTTAATAATGATAATTTGAGATTTGATATATGGAGTTGTATCAAAAAGAACCTTTACTTCTCCTATCTCTTCATAATATTGAGAAAATATAAAATATATTTTTCCATCCTCTTTATAAAAATATGAATCTTTTATTTCATCGAGCTTTGCTATATCATTATGAAGCTTCTTTGATACTCCATTTGAACATATAAGTTCTCATTCGGGTGGAATAATTATAGTATCTTTTTGTAAAATATAACTTTTAAAAGCCTCAATATTATTTTTACTAAACGTTTTTGAATATGCATCATAATTTATATCCATATCATACAAACTTTCTTGTTTTTGGTCTTCATACCACAAGAAAAAGTATATTACATTGATTGATAAAAGTAATACAATAAGTGAAAGTAGGTTTACAAGAGCAAATGTAAACGAAATTTTGTCTGTTGTTTTAAATTTTTTAAACATAGTATGTGATTATATTTCTCCTCTGTCTCTCATGGCATCAAAGATTCTCGTCATTGCCACAATATATGCAGCTGAACGGAGTGTTGAAGAGTATTCTAAAGAAGTATGGAATACTTTTTCCGCTGCTCAACTAATTTTTTTATGTAATTTTTGATCTATTTCTTCTTCTTCCCAATAGAAGTTCATATTATTTTGAACTTGTTCAAAATAACTTACCATTACCCCCCCTGCGTTTGCGAGAATGTCAGGAATAACGATCGTGAAGTTTTTATGAAGTATTTCATCTGCTTCCGGAGTAATAGGTCCATTTGCAAGTTCTAAAATAATCTTTGCTTGAATGTTTAAAACATTATCTCATGTGATTTGATTTTCAAGAGCAGCTGGAATCAAAATATCACATTTTACTTCTAATACTCATTTTTCTGCTAATTTTTCAGCATCATCATATTCTATTACTGATTTTCTTGCAGCTTTTAATTCAGATATTTTTTCTATATTTATTCCATTTTCATTATATATTCCTCACCTAGAATCAGAGATTCAAACAATATGCACTCAGAGGTCAACAAGTAACTTTGCCATAGTAAGTCCCGCATTCCCAGCTCATTGAATAGCTACCTTTTTTCCTTTGAGCTCTATATCTTTTAATTCTAATATTTTTTGCAATACATACACTCATCCTTGAGCTGTTGCTTCTCATCTTCATGCTGATCATCCAGAGCTTAATGGTTTTCAAGTAAATGAACCTGGAGAATACTTTCAAACAAGCATTGAATATTCATCCATCATCCAACCCATTACTTTTGGATTTGTATTTACGTCTGGAGCTGGAACATCTGTTTCAGGCCCAATATATTTATATAATTCTCTCACATACCCTCTTGAAAGTCTCTCTAACTCCCCGTCTGATAATTCTTTTGGATTTACGATAACTCATCATTTTCATCCTCAGAGTGGAATATCTATAACAGCACACTTAATACTCATCCACATAGACAAAGCTTTTACTTCTGATTTATTTACATCTTGATGAAAACGAATTCCTCATTTAAATGGTCCTCTTGCATCATTATGTTGGGACCTAAAACCTATAAAAGTTCTAATAGATCCATTATCCATTCTTACAGGAATATTTACTTCTATAATTCTTCTTGGGTGTGAAATAAGCTCATATTTATTGGTATCTAACCTACATCCATCATATAAGTCACAAGCCTTTCTCATTTGTTTTCTTGCATTTAAAAATGCATCATTTATATTTTGTTCTAACACCTTCAAAAAAGATTAAAAAATAATTATATTTCTCAATATAATAATTGACCTTAACTCAACCTTAATAATATTCTAAATTTCTATGTTTTTATAATGTTTAAGTCTATAACTTTTTTCATTTTTTACAATAGTTATCACATCAAATTGAATATTTTCAATGTCTATGCGTTTTTTAAAACAATAGGCATAAATACTTTTTTGTAACTTATGTAATTTTCACTTTGTAATACTCTCTTCAGGGCTTCCGTATTTATCGTTTGTTCTATATTTCACTTCTATAAAATGAGTGATTTTATCTTTTTTAATTATCAGATCTAATTCTCAAAATCTTCAAAATTTATAATTTGTATCTAATATATTGTATCACTTTTGTTGTAAATATTTAATTGCTATGAGCTCTCCTTGGTCTCATAATTTTTTTGTTGTAGTCATATTTTTATTGTTAGAATAACCTGCCTTTTTAGATTATCTCCTCCATAATCATCTCAGTTATATCTTCAATATTTCTCATCTCTCCAGCTTCTTCACAGTCAATTTTCACCCAATCAGAGTGAGATTCTACGACTTCCATTGCAGAGGCATGAGCATTTTTGAGATGATCTACATCTTCTTCATGGAGATCCATTTTTTTTCATCATTTCAAATATTCCCTTTCTTCTTTTTTGAGAACAAGTTTTTGACTCATTTGAGGGCTTACATTTAAAAAGATAGTTTTATCTGGTTTTGGAATTCAAAATATATTATATTCAAGATCTTCTAACCATTCAATAAACTCTTTTCTTTCATTTTTATCAGAGATTTTCCCTGCTTGATGAATAGTATTCGCAGAAACATATCTATTTGATATGATATAATCATAGTTTTTAAAATCAGATTGAACATCTACATATGCCTGAAACCTATCAATAGCATAAAAAATAGATGCTTGCTTTGGATTTACTTCTTTCCCATATTCTCCATTAAGATACTTTTCAACCATAAATGCTGATTTTTCTCAGTATCTTGGAAAATCAAGAATCAATACTGTTTTTCATAGAGATTGTAACTGTTCAGTTACTCGTTTTAATTGTGTTCATTTCCCACTTCCATCTATTCCATCAATGACTATAAACATAAAATTTTAATTCTATAAATTATAAGATTTTGAGAATTATATATGTTTATAGGAATAAAAAAACTATTTTTTCAAAAATAGTTTTTTTATTATGCTGCTTCATCAATAAAAAACTCGCGCAATTTTTCTGTCTCTTTACCCCTCATTAATTGAAGATATCTTATATTTTCCTCTATTGTATATATGTCATCGTCATCCAAACCTCATTTTGATAGTTCTGATACCTTATAGTAAAGAACGTTCATAAAAGTATCAAAAAAATAATCTCATTTTTCTTCACTTTGAAGAAGTGCAGGAAAAAATTTATCTGAAAATACCTGGTTTGAAATTAATTCTATGATAGCAGGCTTCACAGCTTTTGGACTCAAGGATTTAAACAATGATAACACTCTATACGCTTCTCATTCGGGGTCCTTGTTCTCTTTGAGCATATCATTTGCAATGGTTAATAAGGATTCCCCATTTTTTGCATTCTCCTTTGAGCTTGTTGCGTATCAAAACACTAGTCATAATTTTATGTCTTTTCCTGTAAGGTCATTACGAAGGGATAATTCTTCCTCAGAAGATTTTTCGATCCTCTCTACAAAGTTTTTTATATGTTCGTCTCTATTGTCTTGTGTTGTTCAACCATTGTTAAAGAGTATAAAAAACTCATCTCATCATAATCTAATAACTCTATCATTTGCTCTGACACAACTTTCTAAAAACCTCGCAACTTTTATAAGTGCTTTATCTCAAAAGAGTTGTCAATTTTCATCATTAATTTTTTTAAATGATGAAACATCTATAAAAATACCTGAATAATCATGCTTTTGCCTGTTTAGTATCTCATTAAAGTATGTAGAATTATACAATCATGTCATCCCATCAGAATACTTTTGTTTCATTTTATTTGATTTTTCCTCTATAAGTTTTGAGATATTTTTTCCCTCTAATAAATTTTTTAATACTATTAGGTCATGTTTGTATAATATTTCATCATTTGTTTGTGATTCAAAAGTCATAACAATATACTCTTCTCGACCTCATGGAAGTTCAAATTTTACTTGTATACACTCTTCTCAAGATTTGTACGTCTCTCAATCTCATAAAAATTGTACTCATTCTAAAATTGCATCACTCTTTTTTTTATCAAATTTTTCAATTCTTTCTGCAAACACATCTGAGCTTTCATCTTTTGAAATACATTCTATAGCTCATTCTCATACAATATGCTGTACTGAAGAAAGTTGAATATTTTTTATTCTTGAATTCAAGCTTTCCCCTACTACTTTCATATACTCCTCAATTTCAATTGATCATAAATCATCTGGAGCGAATTCATCCGGGCTTACTCATAGGTCCCTTAATACTGCAGCTGATATTCAGTTTGAATCGCTCAGTTCCAAAAGTTCTTCTACTTTCATCTTCGAAAATTTGACCAACATTTTCAACTGTTCTTTTTTTTCTTCACGAGGAGTTCATTCTAAAGAGAGTTTTATAAGTGGTCTATATTGCATTGAAGTGTTCTTTCAAGTCATACAGTGTTCATTATTGTGTTATTCATATAAGAATACTATATTTTTTTATTTAATGCAAAATTATCACAAAAAAAACTATTTTAAAAATAGTTTTTTCTTCTTCACTTTATTGAAGATCTGTATACATATCAAATTGCTCTTTGGTGAGATTCTCACCTGATTTAAGAATACTCTCAAACCTCCCCATCAACACGACTTCTGTGATTTCTTTATGCTTTTGAAGTGTCCCTCTATTGTTATTAGAAGGAGAAGATAATAACTCTCCATATGCCTCAATTATTTTTTCGGTTGATAGTCAACTCATACTCTCTTTAAATTTTTCAAATGCTTCATCCACCACATCTATTAGAGGAGGTTTTTTAGGAGCAGCTAATGCCTCTAACATCCTTTTTCTTGTAAAACCAAGTGGTTTCATAACACTTATTTTTGATGCTTTATCCCCTTTATCCACTATATTGTTGTTTTTTATATTATTACCTCCCATAATAAATAATTATATACTAAGATTTCACTGATATGCAGCTTCTGATACCCACTATATCTTATTAATGCAATTAGGTCAAATTAGCCCTCTTTTATTTTCTCACATGGATTTTTGAAAAATCTAAACCTTTATGATACAATGAAGGAAACTTTATTACATATGTATAGTATTATGTGAAACGCACCAGACTTTTATGATGGTTTTTTAGAAAATACTGAAATAAATGGAAAAATAAAAGAATTAGTTAATGATTACATTGGACAAAAAACATGAACTAATATCTCAAATATTATTAAACAAAATATTTTTGATGAAGCATCTAAATTGTCAAAAAATGAACGAGCAGCTTTAAGAGAGGTTTTTATGAAATCAGCACTCAGTTTATCATGAGATGATAAAATACAATATTATGAGCTTGCTGCCGGGTTACATAATCTACAATCAACTACAGAGATAAATGAAAAACCTACAGGGATTGATTTTAGCATCACCCAAGCAACAGCAGAAATAAAAACGCTTGACTGAAAAAAAGATTATATATTAAATCAAAGATGAGATCCAGTCTTTACACAAATCTGAGAAAATATATATAGTGTAATAATGAACTTTAAAAGAGACTCTAGTAGTAGCCTGAAATGAAATAAAAATATTCATCTAACATTTCGTTACAATTGAAAAAAAATATTGTTTTTTAACGACAAAGATTCAAATTGACTGTTAGACAAAAATGAATGATGAACAATAATTAAAGTCCCTTTTAAAGAAGGGACAACAATTGATAAAATAAATTGAAAACCATATATCCATAACGAGGGTATTGATATGAAAATTAATCTCTGAAGAAAAGCCATCACAGAACCTCTTATAAGAAGTTTAAATTTAACTCTTTCTTTTAATTAAGATAAAGCTGATTAACTCAGCTTTTTTCTTTACAAAAAATATAAAGCAATTATTATAAATATAATTTAAAACTAAGCAGAAAAATGTGGGTATAGTTGAACAATTAGAGTGAGCAATAGATATCGTTGACCTTGTGCAAAAGTATTCAAAGATAAAAAAAGCATGAGTAAACTATAAGGGGTTGTGTCCATTTCCTGGGCATAATGAGAAAACCCCGAGTTTTATGGTGAGCCCCGCAAAACAAATTGCTTATTGTTTTTGATGCCATAAATGATGAGGGCCGGTAAAGTTTGTTATGGATATTGAAAATACTGAGTTTAAAGATGCGATTGAAGTACTCTGAAATTTAACTGGTATAGCTGTAAATACCAACTTTGATAAAGAAAAATATAAAGCTCAGAAAAATCTCTACTCACTTTATAAAGATGCAGCTAACTACTACAAATCAAGTCTATCAAAACACCCAGAAATCAAAAAATACCTAATGGAAAGGGGGTTTAACGAAGAATCAATAACAAATTTCCACCTTTGATATTCTAATAGTTGATTAGAGCTTTATAATTATTTGAGAGAAAAATGATATGATGATAAAATTATTGAAGAATCAAAAATCTTCCTAGATATCAGAACAAAAAAAGACAAATTTATAAATAGAGTTATTTTCCCTATTCAAAATGCAAGATGAGATTTTGTAGCGTTTACATGAAGAGTTTTATGAGTTTGAGAACCAAAATATCTGAACTCACCAGCTTCAGATATTTATGACAAATCGGCAATCCTATATGGTCTCTACACAGCTAAAAATCAAATAACAAAAAGTGATTTTGTTATTGTCACAGAATGAAACCCCGACACTATAGCTATGCAACAATATGGTTTTTTCAATACAGTTGCAGTTTCTGGAACCGCGCTTACAGAAAAACATCTTGTAATCCTAAAAAGACTTACTCATAAAGTATATCTTTGCTTTGATAACGATAAAGCTTGAGAAAAAGCTACTAAATCATCACTTGAAATGCTCAAAAACAAAGACCTAGAAGTAAAGGTGATCTCTTTACAATGAGGTAAAGACCCTGATGAGATATTAACCAGTTGAGGTGATTTTCAAATACTTATTGATAAAGCTGAAAGCCCTATTTGATACTATATTGCAAAAGCTAAATTTGATGTTACCAGTATTGAAGAAAAAAGAAAACTTTTAAAAGAGCTTCTTGATATTGTAAAATCATACTCTGATAATATTGAGAAAGATTTTTATTTAAAAGAAATTTCAAGGCTTCTTGATATCAATACAAAGATTGTATATGATCTTTTTAATAGGGTAAAATTTACAACAGAAAAAAAATGAGATTGAGAAAAAAACAATAAGGCTCTCACGAGTGAAGAACTTGCAATATGAAACATTTTAATAGATGAAAAGCATAGTGCTTTTTTTAAAAAACACATAGTATTCACAGACTGACTTCACCCAGACTTACTCAAAGCACTTGAAAAATGACCTCACTTTATAAATGACATTAGCTTAGATCAAAAAGAAAGATATAGAGGTATATCTTTACAAATCGAAGAAGAAAATAAATTAAAAACAGAAAATAATTCTGAAATTGAGCTCGAAAAACTTACTTTAGGGATCAATCGTGATATGTATAAAAAGATGGTAAATGACCTCAAGAATAAGATGAAAAAATGAGACACAAATGCCTTCACGAAATATAGTGAAATAGCGAAAATAGCAAAAGACTTATGAATAAAATAAAACTTGCCTAAAAAAGATTATTTTATATAATAAGAGCCGAAAAAGAGAATAAAAATAATGAATTATGCTTTTTGCTCCTTCTTAAAAAATAATAGAAGGAATTTTTTGTATAATTATGTGATTTTAAATATTTAATATCCATACTGAATGACTAAAAGTACAGATCCAAAAAAAGGAAATAACGGTATAGAAGAAATAAATTTAGATGAACTAAAAGTTGATGTTTTAAAGCAAAATGAAATAGAAAAATTTGATTTTGAGGAACCGACTATGGGTGAACTCAAAGAAGAAGAAATATTAATTAAAGAAGAAGATTGAAAAGATATTGTATGAGCATTAAAAAAAGAAAAATGAGGAAATAAGCTTCCAAAAGATAGAGAAGAAGATAAAAGAAGGCTTTGAAAATGACTCAAAAACTTCATAGATATAAAAGTTGATGATGCACTGCTCGAATGAATGCCTGATGAGATTCAGGAGCTCATGAAACAATGAAAAAAAGATGGTCGCGTTACTCAAGATGAAGTAATGGCTGCTATTCCAAATGCTGAAGAAGACTTAGAATTACTAGACGAAGTGTATACAAGGTTTCTTCAACTTAAAATTGAGATCGTAGATAACCTCGATAAAGAAAATCTTTTTGAAACTGAGAAAAAAATAGCTAAAAAATCAGATGGGAAACAATCAATTTCTCTTTCAGAAATTAGTGATGATTCAATTAGAATGTACCTCAATGAAATTTGAAGAGTTGACCTTCTGAGTTCAGAGCAAGAAATTACACTTGGGAAAAGAATTAGAGCCTGAGATCAAGAGTCAAGAAAACAACTTGCTGCTGCAAACCTAAGGCTTGTTGTTTCTATTGCAAAAAAATATATGGGGAGAGGACTTGGACTCCTTGACCTTATCCAAGAATGAAATGTATGACTTTTTAGAGCAGTAGATAAATTTGATCCACATAAATGATTCAAATTTTCAACCTACGCTACTTGGTGGATTAGACAATGAGTAACCAGAGCAATTGCAGATCAAGCAAGAACTATTAGAGTCCCTGTTCATATGATCGAAACAATTAATAAATTTACTCATACATATAGAAGACTCACTCAAGAATTAACTCGTGAGCCCCTCATGGAAGAGCTTGCTACCGAGCTTGATATGGATATCAGAAAAGTAAGACAAATCATGAGGATTTCTCAAGATATACTCTCGCTTGATGCTCCTGTATGATCAGAAGAAGATACTTCCCTCTGAGACTTTATCGAAGATGATAAAAACCCTACTCCAGACGCTCAAACAAACATGAATCTTCTGAAAGATAATCTCTATGATATGTTAGATTTTCTTACTCCTCGTGAAAGAAAAATTATCATCATGAGGTTTGGTCTCAATTGAGGTGATGTACATACTCTTGAAGAAGTTTGAAAAGAATTCTGAGTAACCAGAGAAAGAATAAGACAAATTGAAGCAAAAACTCTTGAAAAATTAAAAGAACATCCAAATGCAGATAAAATTAGATTCTTCTAATTATGCATTTAGATACACAAAAAAACCAGAATGAATATTCTGGTTTTTTTGTGTATTAGTCAAATAATGGAGGAGGTGTCAGTTGAATTTTTTGGTTGTATTTTATTACAACTGGATAAAAATATTCTTCATCTGTATTTACAAAAACTGAAGTTCATCATTTTGCAGACAGATCTGCAGATGTAATACTCCCATCTAAGTTACTATCATATATAAAGTATCTTCTTAAATAATTCAAATCATACTTTTGTGCTGCTTCTAGATCACATACTCCATTAAAATAATATGGACATCCTGGTGGAGTTGTCCTTGAAGCACCTATGGTATTTTCAGTAAATAGAGTTCCAAGGATATATAGTTGATCTTTTAGTATATCTTGAGTTCATCAACACGATGATGAGATTTCTCAAGAGGCACATATAAGAGTATTATAACTTAATAATGATTTATCAGCATACATAATAGCGTTTATTTCTGTTACACTTGGATCAACATAGATATTTCAACCATTTCCCTCACTATCTTTTAAGATAATTATTCAAAGCAAATGAGATGATGGAGTAATATTTCATGTTATATATACATTTCAACCATATATAACTAATGTTTTATTCTCTGATAAGACATTATAGTCTCATAGGTTTATTACTTTATTTTCTCCTGCATCCAATCATGAGAACTTATAATATTCAACTGTGTTATTCATAAGATCTCGTTGTGATCAATCTCAACTATGTGGAACATTTTTTATTACTTCAAATACTTTTTTTCTCAAATCTCTTTTAAGAAGAGATTTCGTATTTTTTCAAACTATTTGAATATCCTGATTACTTACGATCTGGTTATAATTTTCAGAGTGAATATTTCAATATATTTTAATTCATGTTTGTATTGTATTATCTGTTCATACTCATCACCAATAATTTGATTTTCAAATAATATCTGAGTTATAGACAACTGGAATAGTTCAAATTCAGTTTGGAGCTGTAATATTATAGGATATATGCGTAGATAAGTATGTATTTTGAATATCATCAAGTAAACCTCATGATTGTGTGAGTAATGTATCTAGGTCATAACTGGTAATACCAAAGCTATTTTCAAACAACGATGTATTGGATATATTTCACTGATTTCACTCAACAATATTTCATGCTACTCAACTCACTGATAGGTCTATAAGATTTGATATTACCCTTGATCAAGAGCCAAATTCAAGATAAATATTTCTCAAAGCAGGAGTTACTACTGATGCATTTCTTATAAGCTCAGTTTGAGAAGTCTGTCATGCTCATTCTACGAATCCATATTCTAATAAATCTCATGTTATTTGAGTTTTGTATAAAGGCTGGAAAGAGAAAACTACATTACTACTTCCTATTAGCTGAGCCCCTATATTCCCTAAAGTTCAATTAATATCATATGTAATACTAGAAATACTAAAACTCGAAAATGGATCTGCAAACTCCTTCCCATTTGTTGCAGCTATATCGTATGTTGGTCAATACACTTTAAAATCAAAAGGGTAGCTTCCATCTAAAGATGGTTGAGTATTAAATGAAGTATTTCCTGTTGAAAGCCTGTTACTATAACTCGTGTTTGATGGAATATTTAAATATACAGCATCTTGTGTTTGAGTGTACTGATTTCTTCTTAAATTATTTATTACATCAAAATTCAGATCTATCGTTCTTCATATTCATGATGCTGGTATAATTTCATTTCAATATATATCCTCAAGCGTAATAATTAAGTTTTTTGAGCTTCCATCAGCAACATTTGCAGAATTTGATAGTTGATTTGTAGCATTACTTGTAGATAAAATTGTATTTGCATATACATTATATGTAAAAGTCTTCAATGCAGTTACACTACTAGATCAATTTTCTATTCATATTTTATTTCCAGCTTCATCTTCTATATATGTAACCTTAAATCAATATTCTCTTCCTCCCGAAGATAATCTCATTAAATCAACATTTTCAGTAGAATGAGAAAAAATCAAACTTCAGGTATTCGAAAAATCAATGGTTGATAAATAATCTCCGGTTGCAGAGCTATAATCTTCAAAAAATCATTGTATTTTCACAATAGGAGATCATCATTGCTCAGAAACAACTACTGAAATATTTTGAGAATTTGTTGCTAACAAATCAGAGTTATCTATTGGTGTTGTATTTCATATATCTGAAGCTGTTGGAGCTGTTTTATCAATTTTAACGATTGCTATTCATGAGTAGATATAACCATTTCAGGCAATATCTTTTCATCTAAAACAAATGTATCTCACCCCTTCTGTATTATATATTTTTCTATAGTCAGTAACCCATGTACCTCCAGAATCACAAGTAAATGGAACAACTGACTCTCTGTATTGATAACTACTAAAATCACATAAACTTCATCATGCATCAAAACAGGTAACCGTAACCATTACATTTCATTTTGCCCATGTATCAGTAGTTGATACAGCTCCCCCAACGCTATATCCGATTAATGGGTTTGAGCCATCCCATTTAAGACAATGCATCGTTCATGATCATGATCATACGAGTATGGCATTAGTAGTTCCTGAATTTAATAGATCAGTGTTAAAAGAAGGTGTTGGAAGCAAGCTTCATGAACTATCCGTCACAGATATATCATTATCATAACCAGGTGGTGTTCATCATGTTATATCCCCATCATCTGGGCATATTGTACAAGTGGGATCACCTTGAGGACATATTGTAGTTCATGGGTCAGTATATATTACAGCTGTGTTCCCATACCAATTTGCATATGAAAGATTATAACTCCCTAACGAAAGGAGAAGTAATACGACTCATAATAACTTCCTCATAAAAAAAATATATAGAAATAAATTATATCCTATATATTTTCTCATATTTTGAATATTTTTGCAAATATCTAATACTCCAAATTTGGGTAATTTTTATTTACTTGTTTAAAATGTTCTATTTGTCTTTTTTTTGCACGTATTATGACCTCTGAACTAGGATTTAATTCTTTCATTAAAGTATCCATTCATAAAATCACATAATCTATTTCCTGAGATATTTCTTCTCATAACTTTGTTAGTTTTGCGTATTTTTTTATTACTTTTTGGAGAAATTTTGTTTTTATGTGATATAAAACTATTTTTTCTAACCACATCATATTCTCTCATAAATAGCCATTTTTATAAGCCTTCATAATAATATACATTGTTGGTGCAAAAGCGTGATATCCAAGAAATACTCCATAAATATGTCTCGCATCTGGTCTAATAGCAGAGTAATACTTTTCATCCTTATTATTGAGGATAATTGGATCAAATTGAAGTAATAGATTTAATTTATTATGCGATGATTCATGAATAATCGCTTCTAAATTATTGATTTCAGGGCAACTTGAATTAATGGTATATCCTAAATAAATATGACCAATACATTCATTATAACTTGCCGAGTTATGTATTGATTTCGCAGTTCCAAGTGGCACAATTTTCTGAATAATTTGATTGAGTTCATCGTAAGTTCATTCATCTATTTGTTGCAATAATCTGAATGTTTTCTCGTAAACTCATAGCCATTCTTCTTCTCATCTTTCTCACCATCACAATATTCATCAAGTTGTATGATGGTCAGGGTGTGCTTCAAAGATATTATAGGGATTATTATCTTTAGCCGTAAGCCTCACATTTGTTCATGAAATTTTTTGTCACTGATTCATGCAAAGGTTTTTACTCCCAATTCACTCTTCTAAATATATATTTATTTCATTTTTTAATTTTTGTTGTTCTATAGCATAAAATTCCTCACTATCTAGATCATTAATAATCAGAAAATTTATTATCCCAGATTGATCAGGGTTTAAGATAAAATCCCTATTTTCAACTATTAAGAGTTCCTCTATCTCTTCTGATAAGATTCAGTTATTTCTTAACTTTTCTAAGTGAGAGATGAGCCTTTTATAGTATTTTTCCAAATATTCCTTTAATAAAGCTGAGTTTTTCTGTCAAAGTACGTAGTATTTCATTTTGATATTTGATGATAAAAACTATAATTGTGTATAATTATATCTTTCAATATTTTTATGCAATATTTTTTGTACTTACTTACTATTCCCTTTTTATATTTTAACTTTAAAATTGTTCTTTCTGATCTTAAATTTAAGATCATTCCAAATAAATACTTAGCAAAAATACTCTATATGCTCCCTATATGGTATGCGTATTTAATCCTATGATGAACAATTATAGTCTCAGATGTATGGTTCATTATCCTACAAATATTTCTATCTTTCATTATTTCATTTTGACTATATGCTTATGGTATATGGTCAGCTTGAGATGCAAAATACTTATTAGTATTATCGCTATTTATCCCTCATGTATGAACTCTTACATTTATATGAAACATTGCATTGTTAACTCTTACATATTTATTGTTATACTTTATTTACTTTTATATATGAAAATGTATACTTCAATCCACATATAGAAAAAGTTTATATTGAAATATTTTTAATGACATTAAAGAAATATTTCAATATAAACTTCAGAATAAAACCTCAGAAAATTATAAACAAAAAATCATATATAAAATATCTTTATGAGTGATAAATTTTTTCGTTATTTTTATCATTTTTAGGCTCTTAAGAATTGCAACATTAAACTGGCTCTATAGTTCATGAACTGATTTTAGCATCATTTCAACAACTGTTTCTCAGCACAGCACCTTGGTAGTTTTACTTTTGATAATTATTGTATTATGAGCCTTCTATGTAACTAAGAAGATAATGTATTTTTTCAAAAGAATCTTACATGACTTTTTTTGAACACAAAGTAAGTATCTCTATAATTGAGTCCTACTACTCAGTTTATCATGTTATATGCTATATGAATATGCATATCATCCCCTAGAAATTACCCAGAGTATTACCCTTATTTTTACTGTTTATTTATCTATTTACCTATTTATTATCATACTCAAGTATGCCTCTAAGATTACTTTTCAATTATGAGAAGAAAAAAGTATTCAAGTAAGGTCCCTAAAGAAATGAGATATTATTGATAAAGTATATCTAAAAAATGTGATAAATAATGTAAATCACAAAAATAAAAAAACGGTCGATAACTATAAAGAGGCTCTCAATATCATAAATAATTCCAGCTATCAACTCACCGTCGATGATGTAAAAAAAATACAATCTATTATTAAACAAATAAATACAGATTGTAGTACTGATCGCATAATGGCATCTTGATTTCAGTCCATCAATAACATAAAAGTTATGAATACTTTTTCTTTTTGATGATATATCTGGTCTGGTTTTATGTTGAGTGTCTTCTTATGAAGTTATTTCTCAGAAAAAATAGTACTCTCCTTACAACACATGTTCAGAATATAAAAAAATTTTATTTGACCTATTTTTAACTTTTAGATGTAATATCTCGTGACTGTAGTATGTATATAGTCCCCCCTCTTACTGTGAATTCAATATCTTGTGCTTTGTCTAATATTCATTCAATTTCCCTACATTTTTTATATAATAAATCACTAAAATTAATAAGAATATCTTCTTCAAAAAATAATGATTCAAATCTCGTACTTTGCTTCTTCTTCTCGCTTACTCATAGATAATTTTCTCCTCCATAAAAACTGTAAATTTTAAGTTTTGTTGTCTCTCTGTCAATTCCGAAACAAAATGGTTTTTTAATCTCTCACTGTACTAGGGGTTCATTTATTCCTGGTATGATCTCAAAATAACACTCATTATTATGATGTTTTGTGAAACATACACCACTAAAATCTCCCACAATAAATTCTTGTAAAATATATTTCTTTTCAAGCTTTCATATATCAAGGTTATGTAAATCTTTATAATGAGTATATTTTTCTGTTGTTTGTTCCTCACATATATTTACCGCATATTTTAAATCTGCGTGAGTGTAAATTGGTGCATACGATTCAAATATTCATGCGAATGCATGACTACTACTATCTTCACATGAAAAAGAAGATCTAAGAATGAAAGGAGGGTCTAATTGAAGAGTAGAAATATCATGTATATCACTATATGTCTTACGTACAATAAAAGATGGAACATTAAAATTACTTTCCAGTAATAATTTCAGATTATCAGCTTTTGCTCAATGCATAAAATTTATTTAATATTAATTTTCTTAGATACCGTATTAATTTCTAGAGTATCATCATTTTGACAAGAAAAAAATATACCTTCTGCTCCCAGCATTAAAGGAATTCATAACTCTCTACATGTAATTGCTGCATGGGATAATTCTGAACGAGTTTCAACACATATACATTGTGCATTATAAAATGCCCTCAAAAATTCTGGATTTGTATTTTCTGCGACCATAATACTTCATTTATTTAAATCACTGGCAGATTCAACATTATAGACTTTATGCACTTTTCATTCATAGCTATCTTGTTGTATTGAAATATTTATATCGTAACTTATACTCCTCCTCTGCGTTTTTTGAGAATCAAAATATTGTTCTATGCTAGAATATCACATGTTCAATATTTCTTGATAGAACTGAATTGCTCTTTTAAATTTAACAGCTTGAAAACGAAAAAAGTATTTTTCAAGTATGCTCTGGTATTTAAATGTTTTTTGCTGAAGATTTTTAACAATAGAAATATATTTAAGATATTCTGAAGTATAAAAATTATAATTCTCTTGAATATCACTTACATCACAGTTAATCATATTAATAATTTCAGCTGATCAGAGCACATAATCATTATCACGTATTTTTTGAAATGAATATTCTTTTTCAAAATCAAGAGAAAGAGGTAATCATTCTACCATGATATGTTCATTTTTGAGCTCGTTATAGTGTTTTTGAGAACAAATAAATATATCAATTTCAAAACTTTTGTTCAATAATTTTTCATACTGACATTGTAATAATCAATGTTTTTTAGATGGGTAAAATGCTCCTAAATCACATCAAATTGAAATAGGTATGTATATTTTAATAGATGATAAATCAATATGTAATATATCAGTCAATCTCTTGCTGACCAATACTGGTAATAATCTATTATCTAATAAGATTCCCTGTCACTGAAAAAAATCATGCTGTAATAATGCAATAATTTCTTGTATTTGTTCTTTTAAACTAAGACTATGTTTCATATCTATTTTATAGGATTTAATTCACTATCTCAAAGTTTATCATAATAAGTAGTCCAAATTCATTCACACTTATCATACAGTTTACATCATTCACATTTTTTTGTTCTGACTCTTCATGTATTTTTTCTTCACTCTACAACATCATCGTTATAAAAATCTGGTGCACTATGGGTCACATTTGTATATATATCAATCTCTTTTAATTCTGAAATATTATCTTCTAAGTAATCTTCAAAGTGGCATAAAGGAACATATCTTACTCGATAGATCATACCATTTGCATTTCCCCAATCGAGAAGTTCTCTCATATGTGGTGAAGCTTCTGATATTTTTGGCATAAGTTCTTCAAAATTATCATGAACCCCTCACACATTTGGATCAGCAAATATAAATTCAGAACTTCAAAAGCACTTAAGTTTTTTTACAAATTTTCAAATTCAAAGTACATTATCAAAATTTCACTTCTCAATTGCTGTATTGGTACCAATGCTTTCATTTGGAAATCATAATTCTTGCCAGATTTGAATTCATTTTATGAGTTTATCAAACGCTCCTGGAACTGCTACTAACTTATCATGTAATTCTGCATTATCGGCATGAATCGAAAATACTACGCTATCAAGAATATCCATATCATAAAGTTTTTGAGAAAACTCACGGTCAGAAAATTTCAATCAGTTTGTTACCAAATATACATGACGAAAATGAAGAGATTTAATAAATTTCATGATCACAAAAAAATCTTTTCTGATAGTGACTTCTCATCATATAATCTCCAATATTTCAGTTCCATTTTGCTTTGCAATTAATATGTCTTTTAGGACTTCTTTCGTCGTTCTATTTATATTACGTTTATTTAAATCTATACAGAACCTACACACAATATTACATCCATATCATACAAAAATAACCGTTTTTTTTCATGCAAAACTATCTTTTACATCTTCAATTGGTTTAAATCTAAAATTGTCAGTGTTTTCAATAATTTTTAATTTATCAATATCTTTTTTATAAAATGGCTGTATTTCTTCTTTTCAATTAAATTCACAATAGGTCTCGTGAATTCACATACAATACTTTGATAACTTACATGTACTACACTTCCCTGTAAAAGTGATTTCATGACTTGGAAGTGTTCTCCACATGTACTTCCATAGTTTTTTTTCTTTTATGGTACACAGCGGAAAATGATACAATTTAAATTTATCTACTCAAAACTTTTCTCAATATTCCAAAAAAACCTTCTCATTTACTCACATAACCTGAGTATAATTCATTTTTGTGAGTTTGATATTATCAATTGCTTGTCATTCAAACTCCATCATAATCGTAACAACACTATCAACCTGAGGAAAATATTTATATATCAGTTCATACATTTTATCTAAAAACTTATAGTTTTGTCATTGAATAATAAGTCTTAATTCAAGAGTTTGATTATTAAATTTTTTATATTTAAGGGCATTATGGATTCACTTCAATAGTTCTTCCCATGATCATTTTTTTCTCACAATTGCTTCGTGAGTTTCTTTGTTATAACCATGAATAGGAAATACCAAATGATAATTTTCTAGGGTTGCTATTTGTTTCATAAAATCTATATTTGCAAACCTATCTCCATGCGTCAATTGTACCAGTGTTGATTGTGGAAATTTTTCTCTTATATATTGAAGTATTTTAAAATAATCTGGGTTCAAAGTTGGTTCACCTCATGTAATAGTCCAGTCATCTTTTAAATCAGGGAATCTATGAAAATTTCTATCGTCACCTGATAAAAACCCATCAATTCTTGTTTTGATGGCCTCATAATGATAATCTTTTAATGTATATTTATAGTCAGCATCGTTTGAACACATAGTACATTTGTGATCACAAGCTGGCCATAAGGCAATATCTGGCATATTCTTTAGGTTAATTCATTAATAAGCCATTTAAAGAGAGGAAAATGCTCTCACTTAAATGTATATAATTCAGAACATTCATAAGTAAAGTAAAGAAAATAATCTACTATATTATCTGTTTCAATTACTCATTTTTGTCATTCTCATATTTTCTTTCCATTTGAAGTATCTATTATCTTATTCAGAAAAACTTCATTTTTTCAAAAATCAAAGTAATCCTTATATCACTTGATAAACTGAATATCTGTATCAAAATGAGAAAAACTTATCTTATACATTTCTTTTCTAAATCGAAATGTATATCAATTATCGAATTGAACCTCTCAGAGAAGATAAAAATAATAAAAAAGTAGCTTTTTCACTTCTTGAACCTCATTAATGTTAAAATCATTACAAGCTAATGTAGATTTTAAATAGTATAAAAGTTCGAACTGTCATATATTTTCTGTCTTATAGGGGTTTGTTAGTCAGATAACTTCCTTGTATTGCTGGTTATCAAACAGCCTTAATATTTTATCGTTCATATCCTATATTAGTATCATAATTTTTCATTCATAGCAATTATATACAAATCTATATCATTCCCAAAAATAAAACTCATTTATCTCACCTTTCACTCATCTATGTATAGCAAATAATTATAGCACAATTTCTCAATATTCATTAAGCCTTGGAATGCTTTACTTTCTCAAATATGATGCTCTCGATATAAAAAGGCTAAAGAAAACATAATCTCATCTGTTTCATCATTAATATATTTTCCATAATAGTTTAAAAAATCTTTCTTCGAGTTAGAAAAAAGAACATCTGACTTCAGATTACTTTCTAGAGAGAGGATTTGCATATTTTCATGAAAATTTAATTCAGAAAATTCATTGAAAAATTTTTGAACACTCTGTTTCAAGTATATGTAAAAATTTTCATAATCTCATAAAATGAGATTATTCTCTGCTAAAGTTTTATAAAATTTAAAATCATTTTTATTATTTATTTCTGCATCATGCAAAATTGTCATTAAAATATCTTGTGACTCATCATACTTTCATATCTTCTTTAAAGCTGCGGCTTTTCAAATAAATGGCTCAGGCTGACGATACTTATAATATGTTTCATTTAAAATAATAGATCCATTGAATAATGATATTGCTTTTTTTTGATCTCATAATGCAAGATAAATATATCCGAGCCGACTATATATAAAAGTAGGGATTTCAGAATGAGTATATCTTTTTTCAAGAATTTTTACGGCCTTAATACAATACTTTTTCGCTGCACTCAGATACTTCTTATCTTTGTGCATTCTATATAATCGAGTTCCTAAAAAACGGGAGTATGCACAAAGCACATAAGGATTATCAGTGTTGCATTCTAATAATTGTCTAAAAATTTCATTCATCTCTCGGCTTCATTTATTGTCATAGTATCGTACATACGCAGCGAGTGCATAGAAATTATATTTATTTTCTTTCAATAATTCATCAACATTCTCTCATTGCTTCTGAGACATAAAGCATGGGTCAAGAATAGACTCATTTAAAAATAAAAAAATGTACCTCTTATCATATCAAAGAATAGACTCTCTACATTCACTAAAACCAATATCTAAATCCTGACGAGTATCTATATTCTTAAAATAAAAATATGGTCGTTGAAACTTTTCTCTGCCTTTTAAATATCCCTTATATCAATGGTAATAAGCAAAATAATCTAAAAAAACCTCAAAGTCTTCTTTGTTCTTGAATTCTACCATACGCTCATATATATTATCAATAAATACACTCATAGCAGCTTGAAAATAAGTCTCTTTTAGAATTAATTTCTTCTAATCTATTATAATAACGATCAAAATCTTTCTTTATTTTTTCATCGCTATCATACACATTTAACATATTTCTATTTTTTGATAAATAACATATATTCGTATGCATTGTTAAATCTCAATTTAACATAATATTTATCTCATTCTCATCGTGAGTAAATGTCCCCAACTCATCTTTATATTTCATAAAGTAATAATACTTACAATTATCAGTTCATAACCTTGTAGAAACGAATTTTTTACTATCATGAATGGGATATGGGTGTTTTCAAAATACTAAGTCTACGTTTTTAAACTTTTGTCATAGATAATATAAAAATTTAAATTCTGAGTTCTCAATGCTATATCTCACACTAAAAGGAGAAAAATAATTATGAGTATTGAGAAAATGGAATACTTTTACCCAATCTTTTTTATACTTTGTTACATTCATTTCATTTATATTTGAAACAAATGTATACTCAATGTTATAGATATTTTTTATTTCAACTAAATTTTCAAGGTACTCTTTATTATATGGGACAAGTCAAGATACTTGAATAATAATCTTTAAATTTGGCTGAAATGAATGTACATACGTAATAAGATCAATAATATGCTTATTTGCAAACATATTACTTCAAAAAAAGGTAAATCACTGTAAATAATCTCAGTCTACAATCAAAAAGGTTTTTCTAATTGACTCCTTGAGTTGAAGAATTTCTTCATCAGAATAAATACTCATTTCCATGACTCATTCTTTACATGTATCACACCTCGTTATACATCCATGTCATAACTTAGTTATTAATTTTGGAACTTGGATTTTTAACATTATTATAATGGTTTACAAAGTATGACTGGCAAAAATTACAAATATTTCAATCCTTTCATTTATTTTTATAATCATTCGACATAGACTCTAATGATTTTTTTAACACTATCGAATTCTCTATTAAATCACTCTTTTTACTTTTAATATTTCATATTGAAAGTTCTTTGATTGATGAACAATATGGTCAATGTGGCATTATTTGATTTTCTGAAAAATCAAACATAAGAATATCTAGGTCCTTGCTCTTATCTGATATATAGTTCTTGGAAAGAAAAGAGCACTCCTTTTCTCATGAATATGAAAATAGCTCTGTTGAAAGGTCAATGTAACTTATAACTTTTGTTCATTCGCCTTCGGTAAAATACAATTTAGTGCCACTATCTAATAGTCATCTTAAAACATTTAAAGTTTTGTTTTTATCTACTCTATTCGAAGAAGAGTTTATTTCTCTATGTAAAATGAGTTTAGATTCTATATTTTTCCTTTTTAATAAATGTAATTTTGCAGGAATATCGTCAGTCAAAATATCCTCATTTAACCTTACAGATATTCAAAGTTTTATGGAAAAAAAAGGTTGAAAAATATCTATAAATTCTTTCACATCTGCATCGAAAATACCGTTTATATTTTTTATTTTTGTATATACCAATAGCTCATCTTTTCGCTTTAAAATCTTAAGTTTCATCAAAGTATAAATATATTTTTTAATGAAAGCTATGTTCGTTACAAAGTCTCAACACTGATTTAATGAAAGTGAATTATATGTAAGGTTATTTTTTTTTGCAAAATAAGAAAATTTCACCAAAAATTTGAGGTCTATTTTGCTTAATATTTCCTCGTTTCTGTTTGAGCTTATACAACTATAACATCATCTCGAACAATTATAATTATTAGGTATCGGATTCAAAACGAATCAATCAATATTTATTTTCATATGTATGATTATTGATAACTATACTTCCCTTTAATTATACATTTATAACAATTATGTTCAAATGTTTTTTCTTCATTATTCACGCTATTAAGATATGATTTAAAGCTATTAAAATCAAATATTCTTTTCTCATTATCAAAAAATATATTTGATATTTTTAAGTCTGCCAAATAACACCTCGGAATATGTGGTCTAATATCTCAATTTATAGATATTTCTAGGTCATAATATCAATCAAAGTCTTCAAAAATAATATCATTATTTTTGACTAAGAATGAGTTATGATATTTGCAAAGTACATCTTCACTTGTTACAATTTCGTTATCATTATCAATCTGTAGTGCCTCAGAAATACTTAATTTCAATTGTTTATACCTTGTTAATAATCGAAAATTTTTACTTTCTATTAACTCTATTTTTTTCTTATAATATATTTGAAATGAAATATTATCAATATAATCCTCCAAAAAAAATTCTAATAGCCTTACCAATGATTTAAAATTATAAGTATTCAGGTTACTAATTGAAGTAGAAACATAAACTTGTATATTATATTTTTGTAATAAATATGCTAATATTTTATAAGTTCAAGGTTTATAGATATTTATATCTGAAATTTGAATTGCAATTCATCATTTTGGATCGAATTGATGTATATACAACATCAGCTCATCTATATCGCCGTACAGTAATGGATCAACTCAAAAACAAAATATCTCACAGTCATTATTAAAGACTTGAAAAGTAGTTGCAATATTTTTCTTTAATTCAGACATGTCATAATACGTCTGAGAGGTATAATTATCACTACATCAAGTACATCAAGTATTACAACCTTTTCAAAGTCTGAAAAGGAGCCTTTTTGCTCCATATATCATATCTTATATATTTATTAAATCACTCTGCCCATATGCAGAAATATACTCGTCAAATATTCCATAACAATCATCTTTAAAATCACACTTTCCACATTCTGGTAAATATGATCTTCTTCCATAATCAGTATTATAGAGCTTATTCTCATATACCTCAGTTATATAATTTATCTTTTCAGTCTTCAGGTCAGCCCTTTTTTCTAAATCTCATAAAAATAAACATAGAGGGAATCAATCCCAGTATATTTTAATACCTTTTCCGTCAAACATTTCTATTGCTGATTTTATATTAAGAGAGGCTTCTTTCGGTGAACAGAATAATGCATCATTATTTCAAGCACCAGAGGGTTCTAAAAGAGAAAACTTAATACTTAAGTTTTCATACGAAGTCTTTAAAAGACCATTCAAAGTGTCCTCTATGGAAGATAAATTATCAGAAATAACCACATAATTTAAAAATAATGAATCAAAACTTCTTTTTTTCAAAGAACCTATGATCTTTATGACTCATTCATAACTTCCTTTACATCATACTATGTCATCATGTATCGTTCAATATCCATGAATTGATAAATATATATTTTTAATTCCTAAATCAAATAACTTATCTAAAAACCTATCACTAGAAATAGTAGACCCATTTGTAACAATTCAAAAATCAAGTCATTGTTTCTTGATAAAATCTATGACACTAAAAAAATGTGATTCTAATGTAGACTCTCCTCAACTAAGTAAAATGATTTTCACTCACTTCTTTTTTAAAAGTAAAATTTTAAAAAAGAGAGCCTTGATATTTATTTCTTTTATATTTTTTTTATATTCAGCATGACAAAAAGAACATGTATAGTTACATTTGTATCATATCTTTAATAATGCTTTTTCTGTGATTAATCAATCAGACATAATTTACTTGTTAATTCAGTTTTTGCTAAGTCCCCAATCAAATACCTGATATAAAATGCATCTACATCATATTTTCTCTCATTTGTTTTAAATTTTTCCAATATTTTTTCCTTATTTCAAGCTGCTAGATCTGATTTAAAGGTATTACATTTTTTCTTTTTCTCTATTTTTTCAGTCTCTTCACAAAATATTGCGTCAGATAGTCATTGTAAATTTAAAGTGGGAGCTTGATGTAACCATAAAATGTCTCAAAATATAGCTTTTTTTATAACAAAATCTATATTCATTCATTGCTCCAAGAAATTTATGATTTTTTTCTCACTGTTATAAAATTTCATATAATCCATTTCATCTACCTTTACATTCAGAAATGGTGATTTTGTATAGCTTGAGTATAATAAAGAAGAAGTATCACTTAAGTATGATCAGATATTATCAAGAGAGTCTAAAAACTTCTTACATTCTTGTTTTGAGGCATATCATTCTTCATTTAAATTATAAATAGAGTAAATAATTGCAGATACATCATCAAAGTTATTCGTATTTAATTTTTCAAGATCATTCACCAATATTTTTTCAACCTTTTCTACATCTTTTCAATAGAAGTTATTGCTTTCAAATCATTTTTCTTTAATAAACCTTGTTATATCCTTTAGATATAAGAAAAGGGGGGCTTCTGCATTTTTATATTTTTTACTTGTTTCTAACAGATATTTTATAAGTACTTCCTTCTTGAAAGTATAATCTGCTACGGTAATTTTATTGAATTTTTGAATAGAATCATAATTCGTATCATTTTGATCAAAACGGTCTTCTTCATCAATTTCTTTTACCAAAATTTCATCAGCTGTACTTTCAATTAAGACTTTATCATTATTCATCAGTCATCCATTGTGTCATAAAAATACTCATGATACAATTCAAACGATAAATATTATACATACAATTACATATTTCATTTTTTCAAAGTTAATTTTTATTACCAACTACAATGTGAGCCATGAGAACCGTGCGACCCATGAGAACCGTGTGATCCATGAGAACCATGACCAGAAATAGCATTACCAGAAGTTGCATTAGAAGTAATATTATTACTATAATGGCCATTTACAATACCACTTGCATGATTTACAGACTGATTTATGTCACATTGAAAGTTATTATATGAGGGATATCCTCATTGTCATGCCCAACTTGCATGAGCTGCTGCCACCTCATCTACTCCACTCAACAACATTGCCCCTGCTGCCAAACCTAAAGCATCTTTTTTCGTAATTTTTCCACTCTCATCAGTAAGAAACCCCTTCAATTTCTTTTTTATTTTTGGAAATAGCTTCTTTTTTCAAGACATATTTTAGTATTTATATGTTAAAATTAGTTCTGTATCCAAGAGAGAAGTATCTCTTTTGCCTCTTTATCTCTTAATTTTTCAAAGATATAATCTAATATTGCAATTTGTATCTTTACTTTTTCATCCTGTACTAATGGAGTATAGAGATTTCACGTCGTAGTAAAGTTATGAATGATATCAACTCCAAGATATGGTTTATATACATGGTCATTGTATCCAGGTAATCAATCTAGGCAACTCGATTGAATTGCTACCTTTGTAACTTCTGAATTCATCATATCATTATATGTTTGTTTTGCATTATCTCAGACCTCTGTCATAAGAAAGTCATCTATTCACATTCTTCCAAGCATTCTTGATTCATCTGATGCATAGATTTTCCCATCATAATTGTAAGCAACTCCTCATACAGCTATCCCTGAGGGGCTTCTAATATCCATAAAAGCAGGGTCCTTTGCATTAAATATCTTCATAAGATACACTGATGTGATAGATTCCGTAAAGAACGTTCCTTTCTTATTTAATTCTATTATATAATCGAGTGATTTTTTATAAAAATCTATCCATTCTTCAGATTCATATGCAAGAGTTTTCATATCTGATGCTGCAAATCCATATGGATTCAGCCATCTCAGGAAAATTCCATCAAGACCTAATTCTAGATATGTATCAATAATTTCTTTATATTTAGGAAGAGTTTCTTTTGTAACAGTGAGTAAAGCACCTATTTTTCACATATTACGTTTTTGTTTCTCCTCAGATACTCTTTTCATCCAATAGCTTACTTTTTCAAAACTATCTCAATTATATCCTGCCCTATTTGAGTTATGAATCACTTTATTCCCATCTAAACTCGTACAGATATCAACTCAATGATCTAACAACCGAGTAAGCTTCTCTTCTGTCATAAGTGTTAGATTTGATACTAATGAGAAATTAAGTCATTTTTTAAGATGACCTGCTTTTATAGTAGCATAATCTACTATATGTTGTACCACTTCATAGTTCACTAAAGACTCTCCTCCCTGAAACTCTATAGTTAAACTTGGTGAATTTGTATAAAAAATAGTATCAACCACACGAGTTGCTGTTTCTATATCCATATCATATTCTTTTGCTGTCATCGGAGCAACGGCTGCATGACAATATTTACATTTATGATTACATCTGAGTGTAGTAATAATCATATGAAGTGTTGGTCAAACACCTACAAAATGATTTTTTAAAGCAATGCTTCCTGCCATTTTGTCTTGATAATCCTGATCTTTGATAAATCCATTTTTACTTAACGCTTCATACTTTAAAGTATTTTCTATATCTCATGTGATAAAAGTATGAAATTCTTTCGGAGTTAAAAACTCGTATTTTCAGGCATCGTTGGTAATTAAATATGAATTTTCATCAAATTTTTTAAATCTAAAATATCATATTTTATCAGTATGTGCATTCTTAATATCTTGTAAATTTAACATTATTTATCCATTAATCAGTCAAATATTATAATTCATAAATTCATTGAAAATTTCCTCTATTTCATTCTCTGTTGATCAAGTTATTGTAAGGGTATTATTTTCTAATTTAATTTTTGAAACCTCTTTAAAATCTTCTATAGATTCTAAAATTTTTGAAGCATCATATATCTCGAAGTCGAGATTGAAATCTTTTTTCATATATTTATAAACTATTTTTTAAAATTATCTTTGGCTTTTTTAATAGCATCTGGATTTATTGTAATCATTGGTTTTGTTTTTTCTGATCATGTTTCTTCTTCGATTTCTTTCAGTATTTTTTCAATCTCAGCATCGTCAATCTTCAAGTCTGGATCATTTTCTATCTCTTTCAAAATTTCATCTATATCTTTATCAAAACCTATTTGATTTTGTTCTAGATTTTTTTCAGCTTCATCTGTATTAAATGATACAAAGTTTAATGTATCAAGTGGTCAATTAATAGCTTTTTTTACAATTGTCTCTCTTATCTCTTTGTTATCTTTTTCTAACTTGTCTCTTAAATATACAGATAATAACTCATCAGAAAAACTTCAAACAAGGGTTTCAGAATTAATTTTAGTAGAATCTTTTGCTGTAAATTGTAAAATTATATTATTTTCCCTATCATGTTTAAAGAAAAAGTATCATTTATCTAAAAACATATAAGCCGCTTTTAAAATGATATCTTTTGAATAAATTTTTGTATCAATTAGAAGTTCTAATTGATCATTTTTTATCTCTTTTTTTAAAAATTGTTCCATTTAATTAGACAAATTAATTACTAAAAAATTTTACTGAATTATACGCAAAAAAAAAGAAGCTCAAAAACTTTTTTGAACTTCTTTTTTCGTCTATTTTATAGTACTTCCTAACTTTAATTGTGCAATAGATCTGAGTAACATATCTTCTGCCTCAATGAATTTTTCCATATCCATCTTATCCTTTGAATCTCTATATTTTTCCATGAGTTTTAGTGCTTCTTCTCTTGCTCTTTCAGCCTTAGAAACATCTAAGTCATCAATATCAACAAGCATATCAGCCATGATTTTCACACTATTGTTACTTATTTCAACAACTCATGTTCAAATAGCAAAATCATCCCTTCTCTCAATATCTTTATCATCTATATATACAACATACATAGTAGATGGTTTGATACTTGTCAAAAGTGGTGCATGATTATCAAGTGCTGTTATCTCTCAAATACCTGTCATCATAGTAGCTGAGACAACATTCTCTGAAGAAAATGCCTCTCATCAGAATGATAATATTTTTAATTTCATACTTTATTATTATTTAATTTTAATACTATCTATAAGCTAACTCCCTCTGTCCTTCGGACATCTCCCTCCATGAGGGAGAAAAAATCAGTTCCCCCTCATGGAGGGGGATGCCTGAAAGGCAGGGGGAGTTTATCTTAATTATTCCTATTTTCCTTCTTTATTATCTTTTTCGTAAGCAGCGACTACATCATCAATTCCTGCTTTATACAAGAAGTAATTCTCTGGGATGTAATCCATTTCACCGTCAATAATTTTTCTGAATCCTACAACCGTATCAGTTGCTTTTGCATATACACCTTGTACTCCTGTAAATTGTTCTGCAACAAAGAAAGGTTGAGATAAGAATTTTTGAATTTTTCTTGCTCTTGCAACTATTAATTTATCTTCTTCAGATAATTCATCCATACCAAGAATAGCAATGATATCTTGTAATTCTTTATATTTTTGAAGTGTTTTTTGAACCGCTCTTGCAACATTATAATGTTCTTCACCAACAATTGCTGGATCAAGTACAGTAGAAGCTGAATCAAGTGGATCTACAGCTGGGTATATACCAAGTTCAGCAATAGATCTATTCAATACAATTGTTGAATCAAGATGGGCAAAAGTTGCAGCTGGAGCAGGATCCGTAAGATCATCTGCTGGTACGTATACAGCTTGTACAGAAGTAATTGAACCATCTTTTGTAGAAGTAATTCTTTCTTGAAGAGCACCCATGTCAGTTGCTAGAGTTGGTTGATATCATACAGCTGAAGGAATTCTTCATAGAAGTGCTGATATTTCTGATCCTGCTTGAGTAAATCTAAAGATATTATCAACAAAAAATAGTACATCTTTTTTATCTCTATCTCTGAAATGTTCAGCCATAGCTAAACCAGTAAGTGCAATTCTTGCTCTTGGTCCTGGAGCTTCGTTCATTTGTCCAAATACCATTGCTGTTTTACCCATAACTCCTGATTCTTCCATTTCATGGTAGAGATCATTTCATTCTCTTGTTCTTTCCCCTACTCAGGCAAATACAGAGTATCCTCCATGACCAGAAGCAATATTATGAATAAGTTCTTGAATAATAACTGTTTTCCCTACTCATGCTCAACCGAAAAGACCTACTTTTCCTCATTTTAGCATAGGAGCAATAAGATCAACTACTTTGATCCCTGTTTCAAAAACTTCTGCAGTTGTTGTTAAGTCACTAAAGGCAGGAGATTCTCTATGAATCGGGTCTCTATGTTTTGTTTTTGGTGCTGGTTTATTATCTATTGGGTCTCCAAGTACATTAAACATTCTTCCAAGAACTTCTTCTCAAACTGGTACAGAAATTGGGCTTCCAGTTGCTTCAACTTCAATCCCTCTTTGTAAACCATCAACATTATTCATAGCAATAGTTCTTACTGACCCATCCCCAAGCTGTTGTTGTACCTCAAGTACCATTCTTTCTTTTGTTCCTTTTACTTCAAGTGCATCATAAATTGATGGTACATACCCCCCATCAAATTTAACATCGATCACTACTCAAATTATTTTTGTTATTTTTCAAATTTTCATTTGTATAATAATTATTATAAATTAAATTTTTTTAGTTTATTTCATCCATTGCTACATTACTCAATCTATCAGCTTCTTTATTATCCTCTCTTTTTACCCAGTTATATTGAACAGTTATCTTTGCTTCTGATACAAGTTTAATAATATCTGCGTGTATTGTTCTTAATTCATCTTTCTTTATTTTCCATTCTCACTTCAGCTGACAAATAACGAGTTTTGAATCCATATAGAGTTCTATGTGCTGAGATCAAAGTTCAATAGCTCTTTTCACTCAATAGTAAGCTCATAAGTACTCTGCTTCATTATTAGTCTTAATTCATAAACTTTTATACCTTTGCTCAACTGTTCATCAATTTTCATCCATAATGTGAACTCAGAGTCATGAATTTCATGGATTTCATCGAGACCCTCAATCTGTATAGACTATTAATTTCATAAAAATTACTTTATTTCTTTATCTATATAAATTTTCATTTCATCATCTTGAGCTTCATCTTTTTTCTCAATCTCAACTTTTTTTATTTTTTTTTCTTCTTTCTTATTTATTACAGTTTTGTCTTTGGGAATATTTTTACTTGTATCTGTTTTACAGCTAAAATAAAAATATTTTCTTAACAACACTGTAATAAGCGCTATCAGAATAATAACTAAAACTGCAAGTTTCATATGTACAGGATCTGAACTTCATGGAACAGCCTTTCATAATGAATTAAGTACTAATCCATATAAAAAATTTCATAGTATGATTCAAATTAATGAATATATTCCAAAAAATAATATATTTAAGAGCCCTTTTATAGCGATTGGTATATTTTTCATAATAATTATATTAAAAATAAATCTACCTTATTTTAGCCTTTTTCTAACAATTGTAAAGAAGAAATCCTATACGTCTTTCATAGACTCTACTCATGCAGTTATCTCAGAAACTTCTCTGGTAATAATTGCTTGCCTTGCTTTATTATATTGCAAAGTTAACTTATCTGCTATCTTTTTTGCACTATCTTTAGCATTTTTCATCGCAATCATACGAGATGAGTGCTCCGAAGCTTTTGCCTCTAATAATATATCAAAGAAAATCAAATCAAGTATCATCGGAATCATTTCATTTGCAAGCTTCTCAGGAGTAGGTTCCAAATCATAACTATATATATTTAATTCTCCTAATTCCTTTTCTATATCATACTCATCTCATAAAATACTTGTAAGATAAGCTTTTATATCTTTTGCATCAATTGGAAGAGAAAGTTTTGCAACAGGAACTTGTTTAATGGTGTTAATATAGTGATTATAAAAAACAACTACTTTATTATACTTACCTGATTGAAACTCCTCTCTTAAGAGTTGAGATATTTCTTTTGTAAAAATAGGATCAATATTATCTGAAAAATCTACAGAAAAATCAGCAATCAGTTTATTCCCAGTTCTCGCAACAAAATTTGATGCTTTTTTTCAAACTGAAATAAATTCTAACTCTTCTCCTGTTTCTTTGATGTATGAACTTACTTTTTTCATAACATTTATATTATAACCTCAACATAATCATTTATTTGAAGTAATAACAACAGCAAGAGTTTTATCTCATTTTCCTTCTTTAAAGAGTGGAAAATCACCAAGATGCTCCTCTACTCTTAAAAATATTTTCAACATTTCAAATACAAAATCTCTCTTTTGCAAAGCAAGTTCTCAAGCTTTTTTCATCTTTACTGTTGAAATAAGCTCCATTGCTTTTGTGATTTTTCCTGTATTCTTTATCGAACCTATTTTACGTTTTATTTCTTTAGCATTAGCCATAAAAGTTTTTTAATTATTAGGTTTTTATTTATTAATTTCAACTATTTTAGCAATAACTTCTTTTAATTTAGTTTCAGTATCAGATGTAATTTTCTTTTCTTTATCTATTGAAGCTAAAACTGTTTTTTCATCTTCAAGTGCAGAATAGAGTTCTTTTTCAAATTTTGCTACTTTTTCAACTTTTATACTATCAAGGTATCCTTTTGAACCAGCATAGATAGAACATACTTGTTTTGCAACAGTGATTGGTGAATATACACCTTGTTTTAATAGTTCCATCATTCTTGCACCTCTATCAAGTTGAGCTCTTGTCGCTGCATCAAGATCAGAAGCAAATTGAGAGAAAGCTTCTAATTCTCTATACTGAGCAAGGTCTAGTTTCAAAGTACCTGAGACTTTTTTCATTGCTTTGATTTGAGCCGCACCTCAAACTCTCGAAACTGATAATCATACATTAATTGCTGGTTTTTGACCTGCATTAAATAAATCAGATTCTAAGAAAATTTGACCATCTGTAATTGAAATTACATTGGTAGGGATATAAGCAGAAACGTCACCAGCTTGAGTTTCAATAATAGGTAAAGCCGTCATGGATCCGGCACCTAATTCTTCATTTAATTTTGAAGATCTTTCAAGTAATCTTGAGTGAGTATAAAATACATCTCAAGGATATGCCTCTCTTCCTGGTGGTCTTCTTAATAACAATGACATTTCTCTATATGCATTTGCTTGTTTTGTAAGATCATCATATACAATAAGTGAATGTTCTCCATTAAACATGAAATATTCAGCCATAGCACAACCAGCATATGGAGATAAAAATTGCATAGAAGCTGGATCAGAAGCACCTGCAGTAACTACGATAGTATAATCCATAGCCCCTCTTTTCTTTAATTCGTTTACAATTCTTGCAACTTTTCATTCTTTTTGACCAATAGCAACATATACACAGATTACTCCTTGACCTTTTTGATTTAAGATTGCATCAATAGCAACTTGAGTCTTCCCAGTTTGTCTATCTCAGATAATAAGCTCTCTTTGTCCTCTCCCAATTGGCACTAAAGAATCAATTGCTTTAATACCTGTTTCCATTGGTTGATGAACTGATTTTCTATCCATTACTCATGTAGCAACTCTTTCAACAGGATAGTATTCTGTTGCTTTGATATCTCCTAAACCATCTAATGGTCTTCAAAGAGCATCAACAACTCTCCCAATAAGACCTTTCCCTACTGGAACTTCTAGGATTTTCCCAGTTGTTTTTGCTTTTTCTCCTTCAGAGATTTTATTAAAACCATTTAGAATAACTATTCATACAAAATGTTCTTCTAAGTTAAGAGCTATTCAAGTTGCACCTGAATCAAAACTTACTACTTCGTTGTAAGCAACTTTTCCAAGTCCTGATACTTTTGCAACCCCGTCACCAAGATAAAACACTTCTCCTATGTTTTCTACTTCTGGGTTCAGGTCAACTGAATCGATTTTAGATTCGATATCACTTATGATATTATTTAATAAGTCGTTTGACATAAAAATATTTGTTAAGGTATTAAATTACATTTTTTATTATTTGAGCATTAATTTTTCTATTTTTGAAAAACTTATATCTATCATAGAATCATCCATATACACTTTTATTCCACCAGAAAGTTTTTCATTTGGAAGGAATAAAATTTCTTCTTGTTTTGGTGATATATGAAAACTCTTATCATAAACTTTTACAGCTTGAGTATAGACTTCTTTTTCATTTAATTTCGGAAAATATTCAACTACCAGTAGTTTTTCTCATTTTAATCCTCTATTAAATAGATCTTTTCCTCTATTTCAAAGCTTCTTACTTAAATCTCTATAAAGTTTTACTTCTTGTAATAATTTTTGTAATTCTTCAAGATTTAAATCTTGTATATTATTTTGAATTGATGTATCCATAAATTCTCTCTTCAATTACGAACTATAAACTTTTAATTTCTTTTTCTATAAATTCTTTATTTATCTTTTCTTCATCAAATAATTTCTTATTTATCTTTAAAGATAAGTCTACTACTTTTGCTTTCAAAGCATTTGCCATAGAAAGTCTTTCTTTTTCTATATCACCCAGAGCATTATCAATAATACTTTTTGCTTCCATATCTGCGGTTGCTAATATTTTTTCTCTTCATTTTTTTGCTAAAGCATCTGAATCAATTTCAATATTTGAAGCTTTTTCTCTTGCTTCAGTCATAATTAAATCTGCTTTTGATACAGCATCATCAAGTAATTCTTTTGCTTTTAATTCAGCATCATCAAATTTTTGTAAATTCTCTCTACGACCTTCAATCGCTTTTATGATTTTTTCTCATAAAAAATGTTTAAATAGAAAGAATAATATTCAGAAATTGATGAGTTGAGCTATAACAATTCCTAATTTTAAATCGTCCATAGATTATATTTTTTAACTTATAAATATTAATTTTATTGTCTTGTGTTTAGAACTATCCTAAAACTTTAAATGCAATAATCAGACCATATATTGCAACTACTTCAATTAATGCAACAAATAGTACCATAAATGCCATAATTTTTCATTTTGACTCAGGTGATCTATTAATCGAATCCATAGCACCTTTTACAAGTAATCATTCTCAGATACCTGCCCCAAGACCTGTAAGACCAATTGCAAGCCCAGCTCCAATTGATGCAAAAGCTGATAAACCTTCAATAGAAAGAATTTGAAATGCTACTATAAGTGCATAGATAGCAGCTGACTCTACAAGCGCAACTCAAAGTATAGAAACAGTTAAGAAAAAGCTAATCATTCTTGGATTTTGACCCATAACTTTTAATGCTTTTTCTGATAAATATCATCTTCAAATTGCAACCCCTACACCGGCAAGACCGATAGCAAGACCAGCTCATACATGAACAATATTTTCTGTACCTTCACCTATAATTTTAAATGCGATAATCAAACCATATATTGCAGTAACCTCTACAAGAGCAACAAACAATACCATAAAGGTCATAATTTTTCATTTAATTGAAGGGTTTCTATTCATAGCTGAAAGCGCTCATGCTATCAACATACCTTCTCACCAACCGGCACCTAGACCAGTTAAACCAATTGCAAGACCAGCAGCAATAGAAGAGAATAAACCAATTCCTTCAGCTCCAAGAAGTTGAAATGCAACTACGAGTCCATATATAACAGCTGATTCTACAAGTGCTATACCAAGAATAGTAACTGTAAGGTAAAATGTAGCATCTGAAGGAGTTTTTCAAATAACTTCCATAGATCTTTTTGCTAATATTCATTGACCGATAGCTACTCAGATTCATGCCAAACCAACAGCAAGACCAGGTCCTATATAATTTACGAAATCCATTTTTTCAAAAGATTAAAGAATAATAAAATTAAATTGTTGTAATATATTTTTAATGCACCTTCGCTACTTTAATAAAGATAGCGATCAACAATGGGAATACCAATGCTTGTATAAATGCAACTAACATTTCTTGTAAGTAGAGTATGATTGGTCCAAGGACTGGAAAATCGAAACCTATAAGACTTACAGAAGCGCTTGATAAAGCTCATATTAACATCGCAAGAAGTATCCCTCATGATGTAACATTTCAGAATAACCTAAATGAAAGTGAGATTATCTTAGCAGCATGACCAACTATTTCTAATAAACCTAAGAATATTGAAATGATAATATCAAAAGCTTTTACCAAAGCATATACAGGTAAATCAATATACTTGTTCAATTTTCACTTTTCATATGGGATATAATCTTTTCAGAAAATTGGGACATATTCATATAATGTTTTCCAAAATCCTAAGAACATGAACTGTTCATATATAACTATGACTACTCAAACAACTGCCATGGCTACATTAAAGTTTATATCTGCTGTAGGTATCTTTATATAATGTTCCATTCCATGACCAAATACAGGAAGAAGAAATTCTAAAAATAACCCTAGTAAGTTTGAAAGTAATATAATGAAGAATAAACTTGTTATATAAACCTTTGTCCACCTTTTTTCTTCTTTTCCTAAGATATCTTCAAAGAATTCAAACACTTTTTCGAAAAACATTTCAAAAAAGACAACAAAACTGGCTTTTCTATAGTTTTTATACAAAAAAGCAAGAACTCAAAAAAGCAGAAGTTCCACTCACAACCCTACTATTACTCAAGGATGTAAGAATACTGATAAAAATTCCGGTAATATATTTTCCATATGTTTTTTTATATATATCTGATTAAAACGCTAGGAGTATATAAAAAAGAGAAAAAAAAGCAAGAATTTTTTTTGAAAATGCTGAAGTTTCATTATAGTCTATATATTGATAGATTCTCCAAAAAAAATAAATACTTTGTCTCTACATTTTAAACCCCCTATATTAACATGATAAATAAATACAAAAACACCTCTGCCTTTTCACTTGCAGAACTTATTCTTGTAACTATTATTCTCGTAATTCTTTGAACTATAGCATTTATTTCATTAAGAGAATATACAAAAAATGCAAGAGACTCAGTAAGAGAAACAGATATAAAAAATATATCAACTCAGCTTAACCTCTTTAAATCAATGAACTGATTTTATCCTGAACCTTCAAGTGGGTATGATATCACATACGCATGAACCAATGTATGGAGCCAATGAACCATAGGGGATAGTGTCATATTCAACCTACAATCGCTGAATAAAAAATCGGTAGACCCATTTACAAACTCAGAGTATACATATTCAAGGCTCACATCAAGAGATAGTTTTCAAATTGCTTCTGTATTAGAGTCATGATCAAATCAAGGATCTCAAATAGAGTGAAAGAAAACAGCTACAGCGTATATAACATGAGATTACAAATGTATTATGACAAAAGTAAACTCAGGAGGTACTACATATATATTAGCCGTACCCAGTCTCATTAGCTGAAGTTCTGAGTGATCTGACATCGCATCAGCATTTAACAATTTAATTATAGACGGATGAGAAAAACTCCCTAACAGCTATGCAGATTCCATATTTGACATACAAGCAGATGGAAGCTCATCATTTGTACAAACAAGTGATTATGTTGTATTTAGCTGAAGTATATATGATTTCCAAAATGAAGATCAACAAATTTTTCTTATAAATCAACTTCAAAAGGCATATAGCTGAACCAGTATAGAAAATAATTTTCAAATTAATGCTCTTTCTGATTACGATACAATACTCAACACTGAGGGAACAAAGTTTTTAGCACAAACTATGATCAAAAAATGTCTCAATTCAGACATAAAAGTAACAGCAAAAAATACAACAAAATCTCCTTTGTTCTGATCTTCAATATTAAGTTATTACAGTTTTGATAAGAATTACACTGATGCTTGAATATTATGAAACAATGGTATCGTTAATAACGATGCAAGTATTGATTCCAGCAATCAAAACTCATATAGAAAATCATATGTTACATTTTGAGGGGCAGCATGATATATCGAACTCCCTCACAATTCAGCATATGAACTTTCAGATTGAACCATTTCCTTGTGGGCTCAAGTAAATAAGCCTGATGCTTGGTCATGATTATTCTCAAAAGATGAATTCCAAACTAATACCCCGTGACATATAACTATAGGAATTGATTATAGTAAATTTTATTATAGACTCCAAGAAATAGGAGATGAAAAAATACTTAGACCAGTAAACCCCGTAGTTTGAACAGACTGGAAGCATATGGTAGCAAGCTTTTGATGAGATGGTATGAAATTCTTCATTAATGGAAGTATAATCCAGTCAAACTGATATACATGATGAACCATCGGAAATACAAACCCCATAGCATTATGAGCAAGTATTCAAGCGAGCCAAACGGGCCAACTATTACCCCTTGACGGATATTTTGATGGAAGCATTGATGAACTTATCATATATGATAAACAACTCAGTGACGATGAAGTATTAGAGCTCTACAACAGCCAAAAATAAAAAAAAGACTTCGTAATTTCTTACGAAGTCTTTTTTTTATTTTTCTATATCTTTTAAGATAAAATTTTGAATGCAACTATCAGTCCATAAATTGCAAGAACTTCTACAAGTGCAACAAACAGAATCATAAATGCCAAAGCAGAGTTTTTATTTGCAGGATTTCTATACATAGAGTTAATTGCTCCACCGACAAGACAACCTTCTCATACTCATGCTCATAGAGCTGCTAATCAAATTGAAAATCATGCTCAAAGTGCTGCGGCTCCTATAATAGCTGACGTTCAAAGAATTTGAAAACCGATTACTAGCCCATATATTGCAGCCGATTCCACTAAAGCAATTCAAAGAATAGTAATAGTCAGAAAAAATGACGTTAATTCAGGAGCTCTTCACATAACAACAAGAGCCCTTTGAGCAAGTATTCCCTCCCCTATTCATACTCATAATCATGCAAGCCCAATAGCAAGACCAGCTCCAACAGCAACATATTCATTTATATTTTCAATACTTAAGATCTGGAATGACATAATAAGCCCATAAATGGCTGCTGATTCAACAAGGGCAAGAAAGAGAATCATAAATGTAGTAATTTTACTTTTATTATCTGGATTTAAATTTATTGCCTCAAGTGCTCATGATACCAGTATTCACTCTCATATTCATACTCCTAATCACGCTAATCATATCCCAAGTCATACTCCTACAGCCGTCATTCATTGTAAACCTTCGGTTCACAAAATTTGAAAGGCAATAATAAGCCCATAAATGGCTACTGATTCAACTAACGCAACTCACAGAATTGTTACCGTTAAATAAAAAGTACTCATCTTTGGGTTCTTTCCCATGATCTCCATTGCCCTAAAGGTCAATATTCCTTGCCCTATTGCAGCACCAATACATGCCAATCAAACAGCTAAACCTGCTCATAAATATGTTAAATCCATTTGTTTTTATAAAGTTAAAATCTATTCTATACTATTATTAAAACATAATTATTCCTATAAAACAAAAAAACTCCTGAAATACTATTGTACTTCAGGAGTTTTTTATTATTTATATATTTTTATTTTAATTTTACACTTTCAATTTTTTCTCAAGTTCCTAGATTTGAAGATTTGATTTGAGTATCAGATATTGAATAAACTTTATCTCCTATCCAAATTGCTCTTTTTACAAAGTCTTTGCTATAATTCCAAGATTTTGAAGCTAAATATTCACCAATTGGACTTTCAGCATAACAATACTTTGGAACATATCTATTTTTTACTGGACAGTAGAGACTTCCATCAAGAAGCTTTGTACATTCTGACTCTTCATCTTTTACTGTATATTTACTGCATTCTTTGATTCTCTCAGATTCTATATCTCCTGTTTCAATATGTGTAATTTTATAGTTTTCTTTAATTCAAGCATCTTTATCAATATCAATTGAAACGAGACCTTGAAAGAAATCTATTGCTCTATATTGATCATCTTTATGATTCTTTTTTAAAGTCATTGGAAGTAATAGAGTATTATCCTCTGCCTTCCACATGAACATTCTCGGATTACTAAGAGCTTCTGAGTAACTTCCATATTCTCATAATACAAGTGAATGTTTTTGAGCTACATATATATCTCAAGTATTATCTTTTGAAGTTGGTTTTTTATCATAATCTATTTCATAAAGATCTATTTTGATACCATTATTTTGTACTCCTCCCCATTTATTTTCTTTTGTGTCATAACCAATACCAATTAAGTGATTTTCATCATATGGATGAAGGTATGTAGAATATCATGGCATTTTTAGTTCTCCAATAATTTTTGGATTTTTAGCGTCCGCAAGATCAATTACAAACAATGGATCTATTTGCTCAAAAGTAACCAAGAATAATTTATCTCCTATATATCTACTTGATTTAAAGTCTTCTCACCCTCAAAGACCTTGTAGACTTGATTTTAATTCTAAGTTTTCATCAAGTATATATAAGTCTGTATGGGCTTCCTCTCACTTAGAGTTCCATCTATTTGTTTTTGTAAGAATTCTGAAATCATCTTTATATTCATCCATTGAATATTGAGTAAGTGGGCTTCCTTCTACCAATGCACTTGTTTGATAACTGAGTTTCTCTCCGTTTATATTCATTTTATGAATAAGTGTATGATTTGTTCATCCGTAATAATACGGAGCGATACATCTCATATTTGGAGCACATCTGAATGGTTCAGTTTTATATACACTATTCGTAAGATATAAATTATCTAAACTCATGTATATTTCGTTGAGATTTCAAAAAATTACTGTTGTATATGCAGGATCTTCAATATCATTGATATCGATGACTGAGATAAGATTAAATTGAGGGTACCCTAAATCTGTATCTGAATCAGGAAGAATGTATTCTATTTCATTACATTTTGCAACATAGCCAGTATTCACATTATAATCTCTCTTTTTTCAATTTGTTTCTACATTTTTTTCTTCATCATTATTCGTTGCAAAAATTTCTAAACCTTTTGGAATAATATCATTTGCAGAAAGAGGTTTTTCTTCTGTGTATCATCTAAATAAATTATAACTGTCCTTTCTTGAAATAACATATAATTTATTATCTATGAGTCTTGATTTTGTGAAATTTCATTCCGTCATAAAAGCTTTTATCATCTTTGCTTCTTCTGGTTTTGAAACATCATATATAATAGTATATGTCTTTGAACTATTATCCCAATATTTCTTTTGAAAAGTACCTGTTGGTCTTCCACTTGCAAGGATAATAAGTTTATCATCTTCTAAATACAATTGAGTTCCCCAAAAATGCTTTGGGAGTTTAATCTTTTTTACCACTTTCATCGTACTTGCATCAATAACAAATACATTCTTTTTTTGTCTATTATTATAATCTTTTATAGCATTATCATAATAGTCAGACATATAATATATATAATCTCCATCAGTTTTGATTATTTCAGACTCTGAAACCCCTTGTACTTGTTCATTTGTTTCTGAAAAATCAGATTTACCTGATGTTGCAGGAAGAGATTTTGTTTCAACTGCCTCTGCTGCAGAATCTTCCATCATAACATCATCTACTGCATTAAAAATTACACCTCCTCATTTTCTATAATAATTCCCATATTTTGAATTATAATTTTTCAAAAAATCATTGGTAACTTTTTCTAAATCTTCACAAGAATTAAACGTCTTGAACTGGAGACTTTCTGTTGCAATTTCAGTTGTATTTTCTTTATTAAGTTCTTCAATAATTGAATCATCTTCAATTTCAGCGAAAACACTGGTAAATGAAAATATTGCCAAAATTGGTAACAATAATACTTTTTTCATAAGATATATATTAGTAATTAAAACGGGTAACATGTACTAAAACGATTTTCCTCCCAGATGGTGACAAAATAATTCTATTTTATTTCTTGAAATTCACAAGTTCAGTTTTCATAATCACCTGAATGACATTCTTTTTTATCTTTTCTACAGATTTTTTCTTCATCATTTTCTATAATTTCTCATCATTCAGTTTCACAAAAGTCTTCAAATAATACAAGTCACTCATCAAAATCTTCAGACAGATCTCATTCTCAACCAAGATCACCAAATAATCATGAGAAATCATTTCAAATCATATCTGACTCTGAAGCTTGAGATCATCTACTTATTCACTGATCTTTAGACTCTCAACCTCAAAAAAGATCTATAAGTTGAGTATTCTCAAGTTCACCTTGCTGAATAACAGGAGTGTTATCTGTTACCTCCTTTTCTACATTGTCTGAAGAAGATACTCCTATTTTTTCTACAGCAATTTCGTCATTATTCTTTTCAGTTTCTCATATATCAGATTCTATCCTCACCTGATTCTTTAATTGAGCCTTAGCTCATCATTCAGATATTATATTTTGCTGTATTTTTTTTTCTACACCTACTCTATTCACTTCTTCTTCCTGAATATTTTTTTCTTCTATTATTTTATCTATTATTTCTTGAATATCTCTCTGAACACTTTCTTCAGAAACCTTATTATTTACGTTTTGAATTATAGGAGTTTCATTTTCTTGCTGAAACAAAGTTCCTGGTAAAAAATAGAAAAATCAAAAAACAGCAAAACTTGTTGCAAAGATAGGAATAAAAATATGATAATATCTTTTTTTTATATATGTATTTTTTTTATGCTGAATTATATTTGTTAACCTTTTCTTTAAATCTTTCTTAAATTTTTGTGGTGCTTTTATTTGAGGGTTTATACTTTTTAACACTTTTATAGCCTCTGATAAATGTTTCTTTTTATCTTTTAATTCAGGGTTTTCCCCTATAAGTTCATCAACAATTTTGTTATTATTTTTCATAGCTTACAATAATATTATAAATATGAGTACCAGTACAAAGTTTGCGCTTATTGTTTTCAGCCCTCTAGAAACTATTTTTTTACAGTTATCAACTGATTTTCATGTAATTTCTGAAATTTCATTGTAGTTTAAGTCATTCCATATTCTGAGTACAATCACTTCTTTATGTTCATCTTTTAATGTCTGCAGGAAGTCAAAAACCTCTTGTACCTTTTCTTTGTCATCAATTTGAGTTCAGATATCTTCATTCTTTCATACATCCATGTATTCTTCCATTGATACATCAACTTTATTTGTTTTATAATGGTCTTTTACTTTATTTCATGCAATAGTATAGATCCATGCTTTGAAACTACTTCCTTCTTTTACATCAAACTTTTCTATGGAATTCAAAGCCTTATAAAAAACATCGCTTGTAATATCTTCAGCAACCTCCTTATTTGATGTTTTTAGGTATATAAACTTATAAATACTATCTATGTATTTATCATACAGTTTTCAAAAGTATTTCATATCTATATCCTGACAGTTTTTTACAAGTTTCAAGTCGTCCATAATAATAAAAACGAAAAAGAAATAAAAAGGTGACAAAAAATACTATTATTTATATAAATAATAGTATTTTTTGAAGAGAAATCAATTTATTAATGATGATATCTTACTCACTTTTTTATACAACTTGCTCTGTAAACCTGTTCAAACAACATCATAATTGCTTGAGCATGTGGGAAAGTCATTGGAGATAATGATAGCTTCATATTTATTTTATCTTCTATTATACCAAGGTCTACTCAATAAGCTCATCATATAATAAAAACAATGTTTGCATATCGCATCTGTTTTTCTTCTATGAGTTTTGCAAAATCTTCTGTTTTTAATTGTTTTGAATCAATATATAGTAAGATTTTATAACCCTTTTCTTTCTCTAATATCTTCTGCAATTCAAGGGTCTCGTCTTTTATGATTTCAGAAATTTCTTTTCTTTTTGATGGCTTTATTTTTATAAAGTCGACCGTTTTTCAAAGTCTTTTTTGAAACTCTTTTATTGGCTCATCATAATGTTTAAATGAGTCTACAAATGATATTATTTTTATCATAATTACATTATAATTATTTCTGGCTCTCCTCCTCTTTTTTGCAACTCATATCCTCATTGTTCAAGAGTCTTTGGTGAAATAACTACTCTATTCGCTATTCCAAATAACTCACAATCTCCTGCCTTTTGACCAAAACCTACTTTTCTTCATATTCTATCATCAAGTATAACTTCTCATCATTCTGATTCTATTTGTTTTGCTAATTTCAGACCTTTTTCTATATCCTCCTCACATAATACAATGATATAATGACTTGCAGGAGCAACTGATACTGGCCAAGCAATCCCTTTTTCTTCACAGAAATATTCTGCTATTACTCACATAAGTCTTGAAACACCAATTCCATAACATCCCATAATCACCTCTTGTTCTTTGTTATTTTTATCAAGCATTTTTACTCCAAATGGTTTTGAAAACTTTGTTTCGAGTGGAAATATATTTCAAATTTCTGATGCTTGTTTAATAGTATGACTTGCACTTCAACACCCTGTACATGTAAATCCATTTTCAAGATCGACTACTTCTTTATTATGTGAAACAGAACAATCATCACAAATATAAATATCATCTTCTCAAATAGGAAGAACCGTTTGAAATTCATGAGAATATTTATCTGTAAACACACCTCAGTCAGCAAGAGTAATATGAGTATCTTGACCTATTCCTAGTCTATCAAAAATTCTCATATATACTTTTTTCATTCCTTCATAGTATTCTACGAATTCACTATCGTCTAAATGAAAACTGTATGCGTCTTTCATTAAAAATTCTCTTCCTCTTAAGAGACCCGATTTTGCTCTTTTTTCATTTCTATATTTTGTTTGGATTTGATATACACAAGCTCAAGAGTCTTTATATGAATTGATAAATTCACTCATAAGTGGTACTACAATTTCTTCATGAGTGGGGTTGAGTCTATAGTTTTTATCTCCATAGGTTGGAACTTTGAAGTATTCTTCTATTTCCCATCTTCCAGTTTTATCCCAAACGTCCTTCGGAGATAAACCTGACATAAGGATTTCACTTGCACCGTAGTTATCCATTTCTTCTCTGACAATGTTTTCTATTTTTCTGAGAACTTTGAGTCAGAGTGTAGTATAATTATATACTCCAGCCATAGTTTGTCTGATAAAACCAGCTTGCAATAATATCCCTGTAGATTTATTATCACTAATTTTTGGAGTTGATTTTAGTGTTTTAATTGGAAAGTTTGATAATTTTAACATTTGTATTTTTAAAAAATTATTGATAAATAGTATATTTTTCATTAAGAATAACAATACTTCTTATAATATACTTGAATATACTTTCTCAGCATCATTTTATTACTTATTACATCTTTTTCATAATGATATCACTTCCTCCTTTCAAAGGAGTAATACTTTAATTTTTTCAATATTCCTTTTGAAAAAAAGTTGAGGATGAACAGGCTCACCAGAGTAAATTTTACGAAGAAATACCTGCCTTACTCTCACCTCTTCTGGGGTTTTTCAAAAATAATAAGCTAATGTATTTATTCGTCTTTGAGAAAAAGTCAGCTTTTTTTCATTTCTTTCTCTTGCAAGCTCCTTTCCTTTTTTCACAATATCTTTTTCTTGTTCCGTTTCTTTAATAACGTCATGAAAGTAATTCAAGAGTTTTATTTGTTCGTTGATATGCAAATATGATATGAATTTATAGAGTTCTTGATCTGATCAAACAGTAATTTCAGATTCGTAATTGAAGTCTATTTGCATATCATACCTAATCGTGACACTCTTAGCTCACCAATCTTCTATTCATTTCTGTTCGTGAGATAACACTCCATCAACTACATCTACATTTGCTCTTACAGATTCTTCTATAGGTTGATTAAAAGAATGAATAGAGTTTCATATATCATCTAAACATTCATTTTCTTTAAATTGAGACTCTAAAACCCCCATACGTAATTACTAAATATATAAATATGCCATATATTACATAAAAATAACATAAAATCAATCTTTAGTATTTTACGTTACTTATTGTTTTCACCTCGAATTAAATTAACTATTTGAGTTAATCCATCTGGATCTTTTGAGCATCAAAAATCTAAGACAGCTCATACCATAGCTTGAATTTTACTCTGAAAAAATATATCTTTCTTCCTTATATAGTTTCATGGAGACTCTTTTATTACGTTCATAATCTAATTATTATATTTACTATCACTCTTAAGCATACCATACTTAAAATAAAAATACAAAAATAATTTGACTTTTATTTTTTTGTAATTATAAACTGTGCAACAATTTTTAACGGAAAGTGGCCATGAAGGTATACTAAGTTATTAATTGTAAATGGAGATATACAGATGAGCAATAGTTTTAATGCATGTATTACCCTAGCACAAATCACTAAAAAAGGTATTGAAAGCTGGGAAGGTTTTTACGAAGAGTATCCGGATCAACAACCTAGTAAATTAGTTATTAAAAAACTAGGTTCTCAAGATTCAAAAGTTCAAAAATTAGCACAGCTTCAACAGCTCGCAACTGAACTCAATAATAACTCACAAAACAATCACGCAATAGCTTAACTCATCAACTAGCCAGCTTCCTAATAATGGAAGTTGGCTAAAAAATTGTTTATTTCCATTTCTGGCACCTAAATACAAAATGTGCTAATAAAGTTTTGACTTTAAAAAATAAATGAATAAAATAAGCTTAAGTCATAGAAATGACGAATATATATTTAAAAACTAATTTTACAAACTATGTGAAAAATAATTTGAATCGATTTGGGTACTACAAACTCTTGTGTTGCCTTTATGGAAGGGTGAGAAGCAAAAGTAATTCCAAATGCAGAGTGAAATAGAACCACTCCATCTATTGTAGCCCATAAAGATGGAAATATCATTGTTGGTACTCCAGCAAAAAGACAAGCTATTACAAACCCAGCTGGAACAATATTCTCAGCAAAAAGATTTATTGGGAGACAATTTGATGAAGTAAAAGATGAGATTGCTTCTGTTCCTTATGAAGTTGTAAAAGGAAAAAATGGTGAAGCACTTATTAAGTTTGATGGAAAAGATGTAAGACCAGAAGAAGTTGGTGCTCACGTACTTATGAAAATCAAAGAAGATGCTGAAAAATTTTTAGGATCTTCAGTAACTGAAGCAGTTATCACTGTTCCAGCTTACTTTAATGATGATCAAAGACAAGCGACTATTAATGCAGGTAAGATTGCATGACTTGAAGTAAAAAGAATTGTAAACGAACCTACTGCTGCTGCTCTTTCATATGGTGCTTGAAAAGGTAAAAATGAAAAAATTGCTGTATATGATCTCGGGTGAGGTACTTTTGATATCTCTATATTAGAATTATCAGATGAAGGAACTTTTGAAGTACTTGCAACAAATGGTGATACCCACCTTGGTTGAGATGATTTTGATAAAAAAATTCTTGATTATATTATTGATGAATTCAAAAAAGAACAAGCAATTGACTTAAGAAATGATCCAATGGCTCTTCAAAGAGTAAGAGATGAAGCTGAAAAAGCAAAAAAAGAACTCTCTAGTACAACTGAATATGATATTAACTTACCATATATCACTGTTGATTCAAGTGGTCCAAAAAATTTAATGATGACTATTACAAAAACGAAGTTTGAAGAACTTATTTCTGACTTAGTTGAAAGATCAATCGAACCATGTAAAAAAGTATTAAAAGATGCTGGATTAAATGCCAGTGACCTCGATCAAGTATTACTTGTATGAGGTTCAACAAGAGTTCCTCTTGTAATTTCAAAGGTAGAAGCATTCTTTAGTAAAAAACCAAATGTAGGTATTAATCCTGATGAAGCTGTTGCTCTATGAGCTGCAATTCAAGCAGGTATTATAGGATGAGACGTTACTGATGTATTATTACTTGATGTTACTCCTCTGACTATTGGTATTGAAACTATGGGTGGAGTAAGAACTGCTATGATTACTAGAAATACAACTATTCCTGCAAATAAGACAGAGGTATTCTCTACTGCTGTTGATAACCAACCTGGTGTTGAAATTCATATATTACAAGGTGAAAGAGAAATGGCTGCTGATAATAAACCTCTTGGAAGATTTATGTTAGACGGTATTGCTCCTGCTCCAAGATGAGTTCCTCAAATTGAAGTTTCATTTGATATTGATGCAAACTGAGTATTAAAAGTTACTGCAAAAGATAAAGGTACAGGAAAAGAACAACATATCACAATCCAAGGATCAACTGGTATGGATGAAGCTGAAGTAGATAAGCTTGTAAAAGAAGCTGAAGCAAAAAAAGATGAAGATAAACAGAAAAAAGATGGTGTTGATGCAAGAAACACTGCAGACTCTACAGTCGCTCAAGCTGAAAAAATGATTACTGATAATAAAGATAAGATTGACGAGGCTGACAAAAAATCAATTGAAGAAAAAGTTGCTGCAGTAAAAGAAGTTCTTGGAAAATCAGATACTTCAAAAGAAGACTTTGAAGCTCCAACAAAAGAACTGAATGATACTATGATGCAAGTAGGACAAAAACTTTATTCTCAACCGAGAGCTGAATGAGCACCAACAGGATGAGAAGAAACAAAAGCTGATGACTGAGTAGTTGATGCTGAAGTGGAAAGTGATGATGAGAAAGGAAGTACAAGGGTCTAAAGTATATAGCTAAGATAAAAAGCTTCGTGAATATTCACGAAGCTTTTTTAATACATTACCTTTTACCCCCCCTTTTCATAATTTTTTCCAGTCTTTATCCCCTGTGCAATAATGGATATCCTGCTTCATGTACCAATGCGAGCTCTCAATAAGAAAAGAAATTACATGGTTTTTAGCTTCTAATGTTAAATCACCCTTATAAGGCTTACAAACAAAACTTACTAAATTAAGGTTCTTAATATTATGACCAAATGTACAATCAGTAGCATTATATGCATCAACAGAAGGAACTAAGCTATCGATTATGGTAACCCTTGGGATATTTTGAAAACCTTCAATCTTTTTATACAAACTCTCAGACTTTTCTTCTAAAGAAAATATAATACATGGAATACTACCTATCAAGTAGCCTTCTATTGAGTTAATATTATTTTCTTTATTTATAAATATAACTCGGATATCTGGCTCTCCTTGAAAGTCTTTTTGATACTCATTATTTGTACTACATCTCAATGCAAGATATATGTCTTGCGATAAACCTCCATCAATAAAGTCTATTTTTATCATTTTTATTTCCTCTTTGTAAAAGACTTTTTTTATAATACTTCGTTAAGATAAATAGTCAAATAAAATATTTTTTGACTTCTGAGCTAAACATACTATAATCCTGCATGAGATAAGTTATTTTTTTCGATAATCAGACAATTAGTAGCTTTCGTAGTTGATTTGAAGGTGCATACCCAAGTAATTATTGGGCAGCTAAATTCAGATTGCATGATTGCTCCACCTAGTCACTACGATTTAAAAATAACTTTTCTTGAAAATAAAAGACGTCCCCAGGGACGTCTTTTTCGTATATTATAAAAACGATAAGTTAGATTAATCTAACTTATCGTTTTGTATTTTTTCCTCCTCACATTTTGAACACTTCTGAGGAGCTCCCTTGATTATATCCATCATTGTATTTACAAGAACCTGTTTATTAATAATTCTCTTCATGTACCACGGGTTCTTTTTGGCAAAAGTATCTATATTTTTTACTATTTGCTCTTTATGCAACTTCAAAGATTCTTCATCTCTCTCAGTTGGACAATAATTCAACGAATGATGACACTGTACAAGTACTCCCCATTCGATGAGACCTTGTATACCTACACTATATGGTAAAAGTTTTGGATTATGAGCTTCTCGCATAATACACCTCCTATTTTTTGCTGGATAATACTCGAGAACTCTCATAATACCAAACAATCAGAATAAATCAAATTAAATATTAACTCAATTTTTCCTTTAATTCATCAAACTCCCCTTCCTCAAGCATCTCTTGCATGATATCAACTCCTCACATAAGCTCTCATTTCACATAGAGTTGTGGGTAGGTTGGCCAAGATTTGTATTCTTTGAGTCATTGTCTTACATCTTCATCTGAAAGAATATCAAAGCTTTCAAAATAAATTCAAGCGTCTATGAGCATCTCCATAGCTCTTGCAGAAAATCCACACTGAGGCATTTCTGGAGTTCACTTTATAAATAACATCACTTGGGATTGGGATATGAGTGAGTCTAATTTTGTTTTTAATTCATCGTTCATAATCTGTATTTTTAAATAATTATTATAGCTCATTTGAAGTTTTTAATTTCATTCTAAGAGCATGGATATAATCTTTTTTGAGTAAATCATCAAGAATTTTATATATCTGCTGACTTCTTTCTATTCTTGAAAGTCATTCAAACTTATCTGATACTATTGAAATATAAAAATGTTTCCCATCTCATCTCTCGTCTTGAAAGTCTATATCAACTCCTTTTCAATATGAATCAACAATGCGCTGTTCTACTTCTTTTATTAACTCTACATTTTGCATCTTATTGTATTTAAGTAAGTATTTTTAAGCTTTTATCAGTTGAAATCCAGTTTTTTCCCAATTTTCTGTTCATCCTGATAAGTCTTTTACATATTCGAATCAAGCATTTTTCATGAAATTTATCAAATAGCCAGTCCTGTTTGCGTGCCAGCAATAAGTTAAATATTTTTTCTTTCTGTCTAATTTTAAGATATCTTCAAAAAATCAATCATTATGCATATCAAGAAAGAGATCTGTCCCTTGAATATATCAAAATTTTCCCTTTTCTTCCGGAGTCCTAACATCTATCAAAATAGTTGCATCATCACATATTTCATTCTGAAAATCTTCTGGGTTCAGTGATTGAGTAGTCATAATATCTGTATTACAATATATTAATCATTATTATATCAATAATAAATAAATATCCAATCTATCATACTGATTTATAATCATTTTCTTTTTAGAAAAGCTGTATTTTGAACTTTCCTTCACATAAAGTCAAAGAATAATTCATCAGCTGGTTTACGAGTTCATTGTCAGAGAATAGTTTTTATAAATTTTTCTCCTACTTGTTCATCAAACATTCCAAGTTCTTTAATTTTAGCAAATACATCTGCCTCGATAATTTCAGCCCACATATATGAATAATACCCTGCAGCATATCCTCATCAAAATATATGACCAAATGAAGTATACATCTTATAATCCTCCCCTTTTGTAAATAATCCAAACTTATTTGTAAGAGAAAGAGTTTTTTTATCTAATTCTTTTACTGAGCTGGGAACAGGGTCTACATATAAGTTCATATCCAGAAGAGCAAATTCATTTTGTCTGAGGACAAACCCTCACATCATGAATGTTTTAAGGGCATCTAATGTATCAAGCAACTTTTTACTGATTGGTTCTGCCGTTTCAAAATGTTTTCCTAATTTTTCTAAACTCTCTCTTTCTGTTACCCAGTTTTCTAAAATCTGAGATGGAAGTTCAACAAAATCCCATTCTACTCAAAATCAACTCAATTCAGATAATTTACTTTCTGAAAGCATTTCATGAATAGCATGACCAAACTCATGGAATATTGTTTCTACATCCCTCATTGTAAGGAGTGTTTTTCATTCTGATTTTTGAAAATTACATACATTTACTACAACAGGTATCTTCATATTTCATCAAAAATCATTTTTTTCTCTGAGATTATCAGCCCATGCTCACCCTCTTTTTTCTTTTCTATAAAATGCATCTAAAAAGTAATATGAAATGAGTTTTCACCCCTTATATACTTCATACATTTTTACGTTTTCATTATAGATAGGATTTTTCACCTCTTTTAACTCTAATCCGTAAAACCCTTTTACAAAATCATGTAAATATTCTAATACATTTTCATATTCAAAATACTTTTTTAATTCTTTTTCATCTAAAGAGTATTTTTCTTCTTTTAACTTTCTTGCGAAATATCCGAGATCATATGATTGTATATCATCTATATCAAAGTATTTTTTTAGATCATCTAGCTCCATTTCAGCTTGAATTTTTGCTTTTCATGAAATTCCTTCAATAAGTTCAAAAACCTGTTCTGGAGAATCAGCCATTTTATCATTAAGGCTTAATTCAGCATAATTTTTATATCATAAAATTTGTGCTTTCTCTCTTTTATACTTCAATATATCTAAGATAATTCCTCTATTATCATATTTTCCCTTACTAGCAAAGCTATTTTTTGCTTTTTCAAAATCTTCTCTTATTTCTGAATCAGAACAATATTTCATTATTGCTATGTAAGCTGTTGGATCTGCAGAAAATAAATATCATTTTTTTTCTTTCTTTTTTGCCTCATTTTTAGTATTTTCAAGAACATCCACTGGAAGATTTTTTATCGGCTCAATATCTTCAATTATGTATTCAAAACGAGCCTCATCATCTACTATATTATTTGAAAAAGCGTTTGATAGCTCAGAGAGAATTTTATTAAGCTCTTTTAATCTGTCTTGCTTCTTTTCATCTAAATTAATCCCTCTATCTTTAAATGCTTTGATTCTTAGGTGCATGGCTCTTTTTTGATCTTGGTCCAATTCACAATGTGAATTACAGTATTCAAGCATTTCAAAGTAAGGTCTATTGTATGCTACATAGTTTCAAAAATCTTGTAATTGAGGTCTAAATGTATCAGTTATATCCCTTATTACATCGGTATTATTTACATTTTGATAATGATTTAATAAACTCCAAAAATAATCTAGCAAATCTTCATCATCAAAAACTTCAAAAGTAATATCTTCTTTTTTCGTTTGTAATAATTTTGTAAAGAGGTCTTTTTCTTCGTTTAATAGTTCTCATAATAACTCTAAAGTTATATCTAAGACCTCTTTTGAAAAAAGAAAATTCAGATCTGGAAATTCTGGTTTTTTAAGCTCTATAATAATTTTATTTTTTATTTCGTTCATTTTTATTTATTTTTATGTAAATTTATATAGAATGATTTTATAATTTTAAAAACTTATTTCAAGTAATAATGGAAATAAATAAAAATTTAGAGGCCGGCTGGAAAAAAGTATTACAGAATGAATTCCAAAAAGAGTATTTTCACAATATAGTAAATACTATTTCGCAAGATATTGAGAAATCAGAAACTCTCTACCCTCCAATACCTCTCATTTTTAATGCATTTAATCATACTCCTTTTGATAAGATAAAAGTAGTTATTTTATGACAAGATCCGTATCATGGAGAATGACAAGCTCATGGTCTTTGTTTTTCCGTTCCAGAGTGAGTAAAAGCCCCACCAAGTTTGAAGAATATATTCAAAGAAATAAAAAATGACATAGGACTTGAAATAAAAGACACTTGATGTCTTGAACAATGGTCATCACAGTGAGTCTTTATGCTCAATGCAATACTTACAGTAAAAGCTGGAAAACCAGCAAGTCACAGTAAAATTTGATGGGAACAGTTCACTGATTCAGTTATTAAAACTATTTCTGATAAAAAGGAATGAGTTGTCTTTTTGCTTTGGTGAGCATTTGCACAATCAAAAAAGTCACTTATTGATGACTCTAAACATACCATTTTGGAAACCACTCATCCTTCCCCCTTTTCTGCATATAGGTGATTTTTAGGAAGTCACTGTTTTAGCGAAACAAATAAGGCTTTGAAAAAAATGGGAAAGAAAGAAATTGATTGGAAGATATAACTTTTTGTCACCTTTCTTATTTATATTCGTTATAACATGCAAGAGACCTAAATCGCTCTTCATTACTTTATAAATAATAATTACTTACTCATGAAAACAACAAAAAATATATTAAAGATTCTTCTTTTACTTACTCTTAGTTCTTTCATATACCAAACAAGTGCTGAATATAGAGTGTATGATAATGTATCAGAATTTGAAAAAGCCAAATGAGCAATATGTGAAGCTGCAACAGATTGATGTAATAATTACTTCATGACAAATGGAAAAGTAATGTGAGGAACAAAAATGTTCTGTCAGGATCAAAAAGTGGAATGGACTTGTACAAAACTCAAAGAATGAAGTGTTACTACTCTCTGATTACCAATGACTACATGAATAGAGAATAGTACTGCAAGTGAAAATGATATAAATCTCCATAAACACCTCAGAAAAAACATCAAATCATCATATCAAAATAAAGTTGATACTCTCGTAAATAAAATTGAAGCAAGAGCATGAAAAATGTCTCCTCTTCTACAAGAAAGGTATTACGATAAATGGATCAATAAAATTGATAGCTTAATTTCAAAACTCTTAATGAAATACCCTGCAGATATAACCCTTCCAAAAAAGGCAAATACAGTATATCAAGTGCTCGAATTACTCAAACTTGAGATAGACCTCAACCTAAAACTGAATGTAGATCTAGAATAAACTTTTTCCTCCTTTCCTCTCTAGACTACATTCAGTAAAAAAGAAGCTGAAAAGCTTCTTTTTTTTGTCACAATACATAATCCCATCTATTCTAACAAATATTTACTCCACAATTATATCAAAACTATCCAAGAGTCAAAATACATTATCTCTCGAGAACTTAGTTTTTTCAAGAGTATTATTTAATGGGTTTATTGAATAATTCATAGCTCAAGTAAAGATTGTTTTTGTAAGGTTAGAGCTTAGGAATATAGACTTATCTAAGTCTGAGAAACTAAGATCTGCTCATGTAAGATTTGTTCAAGTAAAATTTGACTCAAAAATATCAGAAGCTCAGAATCATATATTTTTTAAATTCATTTCATTAAATGAACAGAGTGTAATCATACAGTCTTTAAAATTGAAATATAATAATAAATCTTTCACTACACAAAAATCAACTCATAATATCTTTGTTTTTATAAATTCAACATTATTAAAACACGTATTTTTTACACTAATATTTGATAGATTACATTTTTCAAATATACAATCATGAATTTTTTTTGTATCAAACTTATAATTTGAAAAATCTATTCATGAAAAAGTAATGTTTGAAAATTCAGTTTCACTTATTATGTCTTGTAAATTATTTTCTGTTATTTTAGTCATGAATAGTAATAAAAAAATATTATTGCGACTTATATTACTTCAATTTCATTTCTCCAAATATCTGACACTTCTTGCCTTTTCCTCATTTCAACTATTTCTCAGTTTGACTTTATAAGCAGTTCTCCTGCTTCTGGAAATGAGTTATAATTTTTCATAGACATAGACGAGTTATAGGCTCATGTTCATTCAACTACTATTGTATCTCAAATGCTAACTTTTGGAAGTGATATAGCCTCTAATTCTTCTTGAGAATAGAGTTTTGTAGTAAGTATATCTCAACTTTCACAACAATGCCCTACTACAACATATTCCTCAGTCTCTTCAGAGTCATTTAGTACAATAACTGGCTGTTGGACTCCATACATTGGAACTCTTGGCATTTCAGTCATTCAGGTATTTGTTCTGATAAATTTATACCCATTTTTTCAGGTATCAACTATATCATCTATTTTTGCAATCACACTACAAGAATTAATTACCATGTATTTTCCTGGTTCAACTTCTAGATGAACTTTTCTTCCTGTTTTTTCATAAAATTCCTCGAATTTTCCAGCAACACTTTTTCAAATAGCCTGTAAGTCAGCTGATTGCTCATATGGCATAATTGCTTTTTTGAATCAACCTCCCATATCAAGGATCGTAGCTGATTCAAATTGTGAAATAAAATTTAAACCAATACTTGCAGACTCAGTCCATGATTCTGGTGTATTTTCTGAACCAATATGAATATGAATTTTTGAGATTTCTAGATTATATCTCTCTGCTAATTCTTTCACTTCTGGAACATATTCATGCCAAATACCAAAAGCTGAAGTTTCTCATCCAGTAGAAATAGCCTTGAAAGCTCATGATCCCATACCTGGATTTAATCTTACTCATATTTTTATTCCTGATTTTATTTTTCCAACTTCTTCTATTTGTTTTAAACTGGTTGCTACCATGAAGACTCATTTTTCAATAAGATCAACTAAGTTTCTAGGGGTTTCTTGCCCAGATATTTGTAAATCTTCTCACCTGTATCCAGCTTGTAATGCTCTATAAGCTTCGTATTCAGAGCTACAATCAATTTTAATTCCTTTATTTTTGAATATTTTTAATATATTTATGTTTGCATTCGCTTTCATTGCATACCTTACGGTATGACCAAATGCATGTGGGAAAGCTAAAAAATTATCAGCTGCTTCTATGAGCTTCTCTTCTGAATAGACATATACTGGTGTAGTAAAGTTCTCTTCTATATCTGATATTTGTTCCCTTGTTAAAAAATTTAATTCGTGCATTTTTTGATTCTTAATTTTTAAATTTATGCTGGTTCTGAAGTTTTTACACCCTCTGATCTCGTAAAACGAGTAAAATTTCAAGTTTCTTGACCTAAACATTGTAATCAATTTTTTGCATTTGATATATATGCTTCTCTTATCCCATACATTAAGCACTGCATCACACATATAAATTTTGAGTCCATATTTCAAGTTGATTGTAAACTTATTTTTTTATGTATATATTTTCAATATTTTTTTATATAATAATCAAACTTTTCTAAATCTATTTCCTCTCAAGGTAAAGTTTTTTTATTTCCATCATATATTCAATTTGTATCTGTCAGGTTTACAATATTATTGATTTCAAATGATAATTGATCTCTATATCTATAAGCTACCTCTGCTGTATAACATAAGTTCTGATCATTATCAGTCTTTTTACTTATTCGCTCAAGCTCAATTGAACTTTGACCATCGTTATGGTTTAATATTGGCATTACTCACGATTCTAACGCATCATTAACCCCTTGAATAAAAGTTAAATCTTTATCATGATGTGCATTTTGTAATGTTTTACGAGCATAATAATTAAATTTATTTTGTAAATCTAAAGGGATATCCAAATCACTTGCATACGCATATAAATATTCCTCATTTATATAATCATCTATCAATACCTGACCAACAGGCTTTGATGAATATTGTTGATATTTTTGCATCAAAATTGGCTGTCAAACTAAGGCACAAACAGACCTTAACGTATTCTTTGGCATTACGTTACTTCATTCAGAAACAGCTCATGATGTTATAAGCACTACCCTATTTTTAGTTTCATTTTCAAGCTTTTCAACATCTGACATTAATTTCTTTATATTCTGATTATTCACAGAATCACTTCATATTTTTACTAATGTTACTTGAGTTTTTTCAGCATTTACTTTCATTTTTTTGATAAATTAAATAAAAAAGAACTATTTATATGAAAATAGCTCTTTTGTAATGTACAAATAATTCATTTACACACTCAAAGCAACCATTTTCAAAGTTTTTGAAAATGGCTTTTTCGGAGATATAGTAAATAGAGTATTCATGTGTGTACATGTAAGAATATATGATGTATTTATATTAGAATTCCTGCTTAAGTCAAGATTTTTAAGATTTCATCTGTTTTTTTACTGTAACTAAAGGCAATGAAGTTAATTCCATAGACCTGTGATAGAATCATGGAGTGGAGCCTCATACCAAAACATATATCTACTTTTTTTTGTTTATATATATCATATGACTCCTGCATATCCTTAGTAATTTTAAGATCATACTTTCTGGCAAAGTATTCTAGAAAACTGTAATCATTTGCGAGATTATCTGTTTGATGAAAAGAATTTGATATTAATATAACCGTTCATCACTGAGACTGAATATTTTCAATTATTTTTTCTATACTTCTTATTTCATTTTTTAAATACCCTTTTCTAAAAGCAATTCATACTTTTTTTCAAGAAAGATCTATTCCTTTCATAGCCCTCATATCAAATTTTGAACAATTGATTTTTTTAATGAGTTTTGTATTTTTTAAAAACTCTTGAGAATCTCCATCATCACTAAATACAGGATCTAAAATTATTTTTGATTCTATTCAAAGCTCTTCTAATAAATTATACGAGTATGAGTCTCTCACTGTAACCTCTGTATTTCATGAAAAAATTTGTTTTATTTTTTTGTAATTTTTTCTATTTTTAATATTCAGTCAAATCGCATAAAAAAGTACTTTTTTATTGAAAAATTTAAATAGAGTACTTCTAAAAGCCCATTGATTCAGTGGGTTTTTTACAGATTGAAGCTCAGTATCATATATAATCCCCCCTCCTCATACAACTATGAGATCTGATTTTTTTACTACACTCAAAAAACAAGAAAAATTGTTTTTATTTCTTAAAAAATTTTGTGGTTTTTTGACATTTATAGGAAAATATTCAACGTATTCAACGTTATTTGCAACATAAAAAGGATTTTCTATATCATATGTGAAAACATAAAACTGAGTATCAGATCAATACTTCTCTTCTAAGATTTTTATTTCATTTTTCAAAATGAGTTCATCTCAAAGATTTTGTGATCAAATAGATGCGAAAATTGATATAATCATGGAATATTTTAGTTATGCTATTTGAAAATATTATATTCAAAAACAGTAAAAAGCTAGATAAAATCTAGTTTTTTATATCTCTATTTTTATTTTTGCATCTAATCAAGATAAAATTCTTCATAATGTTTTCATACTGATATTTGCATTTCAGCTTTCTATTCTTGCAATTACAGACTGAGTTGTTCATATTTTTTTTGCAAGTTCGAATTGTGAAAGTCTTCTTTTATTCCTAATTTCTTTAATTTGAATACTTAAAAGCTCATTTAATAAAGCTTTTTCGCATTTTTCTTTTAACGTTGGGTCTTTTCTAAAAAGCTCTTCCATATGAGCATCAAAAGTATTTTCTTTCATTTTTTAAAATATTATATTATATCAACTATGCTATATTATATCAAATATGCTATATTTTTCAAGCCCTTTTTATATAATCGTACTTATATTCTTCTACTCTTTTAATAATAGATCATTTTAATTTATTATCTTTTTTTAAAAAACCATCTAGTAATAACACAACATTATCCTGATGATGAAAATAAAACATTCTTCCTATATTATTTCCGTACCTTATTCTTAACTCAAATATACCATTTTTAATATATTTTACATCTCATGCCCCTAGCAAATCAAAACTTGATAGTTTAATTTTTCAATATACCTTTGATAATAAACCTGGTTGTTCATGAGCCATTTTAGTTAAAAATATTTTCATTGGAATAGCTCAATTTTCTTTTTCATAATATATAACCTCTTTCATTCTTCATTTATTAAATTCTAATCCTCTTTCTTTCTAAAACTCAAAGCTTCAGCTATATCGGGGACTTCTATTCTTTCTTTTCATGATAAATCTGCTATTGTTCTAGATAACTTTAGGATTCTATAATAAGCTCTTGCTGATAGGTTCATATTTGTAACTGCTTGTTTGAGAATTCTATCAGCCTCATCATTTAGCTGGCAATATTTATTGATTTCCTGAGTTCACATTTCACTGTTAAAGGTGATCTGAGTTCATTGAAACCTTTTTAATTGGAGAGTTCTTGATTGCTCTACTCTTTTTTTGATATCAGAGGATGTTTCTGACGATGAATAATCATCACTTACTTTAAACTTCTCTGTTTTTACTTTTGGGACTTCAATAAATATATCCACTCTGTCTACAAGTGGTCAAGAAAGCCTTCATCTATAATTTTCAACTTGTTTATGTGAACATATACAGTCTTTATCAGGATCCGTCAAAAAACCACATGGGCATGGATTCATGGCTCAGACTAATATAAATTGGGCTGGATAATTGTATGATGCATTCACTCTATTTACAGTAATATTTCCATCCTCTAAAGGTTGTCTTAAAACTTCTAAAACTGATTTTTGAAATTCTAATATTTCATCTAAAAATAATACTCCCTTATGTGCAAGAGAAATCTCTCATGGTTTCGCATTTCTTCATCAACCAACAATACTTACTGAACTCGCTGTGTGATGAACGGTTCTAAATGGTCTTTTCCTAATGATAGGGTTTTTACTATCAAGAAGTCATGATATACTATAGAGTTTTGAGACCTCTACAGCTTCATCAATTGTTAGGTCTGGTAAAATCGTTGCAAAAGCTTTACTGAGCATAGTTTTTCCACTTCATGGAGGACCATCCATAATAATATTGTGTCAGCCAGAAGCTGCTATTTCCAAGGCTCTTTTTGCATGCTCTTGTCATAAGACATATTTAAAATTAAATTTATTTTCTTCTATCATATCATCGTGTCATTTTGTAAAATCTAGAAGTGGAGCAATATTTAATTCTTTTTCATTATTAAGAAAAGCTATTATTTCATCAAGAGATTCAGTGACTACTACATCAATTCAAGGAATGATGGATGCTTCGAGTGCATTTTCTTTGGGGACAAAGATACGTTTAAATCACCTTTCTTTTGCTCAAATAGTTGCTGGCAATACTCAGCCTACTTTTCTCAACTTCCCATCGAGAGATAATTCTCACAGAAAAATAGAATCTTTCATCAGGTCTTTATTGATTACATCTTGATTCAATAAAATCCCAATAGCAATTGGTAAGTCAAAACATGGTCCTGATTTCTTTATATCAGCTGGTGCAAGGTTCACAGTAATTCGTGATGTTGGTAATTTGTTCCTTGCTGATTTCATCGCAGATCTGAGTCTTTCTTTACTTTCCTGTATTCATTGATCTGGAAGTCAAACTATTGTAAAGCTTGGTAATCCATTATTTATATCAACCTCAACTTCAATCAATTCTGAATTGAGTCCATTCACCGTAATAGAATATACTTTTGATATCATAACTCCTTTTTGTTATATACTAAATATATACATACTATATACCTTTTATTTGAAATGTAAATTATTTTCACAATAAAAAGAGCCAAAGCTCTTTTTATATATCCAATTCTTTAAAATAATGCATTTTTTCTTCTGCCTCTTTTGTCATGGCTCAGATATGGGGGGTGATCATACAATTTTCTAATTCTAATAATTCAATTTTTGGATCATTTGGCTCTTCTTCCCATACGTCTAAGAATGCTCATGATTCAGGATTTTCAGAGAGAAATTCTATAAGTTTATTTTCATTTATAATTCCTCCTCTTGATGTATTAATGAGAAGTGTGTCTTTTTGTAAGAGTTTAAATTCTTTTTTTCATAAAAAATTTCTTGTAGAATCTAGTAAAGGAATATGGAAACTAATCATATCACAATTTTTAAAAATATCTTTTTTGTCTCCTGCGTAACTACAGTATTCAAAGCTTTCAACGTCTTGCTTTTTTAAAAATGGATCAAATATAAGAAACTGTGTTACTCCAAATCATTTCAATCTTTCATATACTTTTTTTCAAATATTTCAAAATCATATTATCCCAACGGTTCTTCAATTTAACTCTCTTCACATATAAAAAAACCTATTCTCAATCCCATCAAACTCATCTTGAATTTTTCTAGATACGTTAAGAATCCCCGTAATTACTAAGTCAGCTACACTGTCAGCATTTGCTCATGGAGTATTACATATTTGTATTCCTCTTTTGCTACATTCATCCCTATCTATCTTTTCAAGTCATACCCCAACCCTACAAACATATTGTAAATTTTTATAGGTATCCAAAAGTGAACTATTTACTTCAATATTTGAACGAACAATAATTACATCAACTTCATCATTATCATATTTATCTCAAATTTTTACTATTTTATTTTTCTTATTATCAAGATAAGTAAGATAACCTTGTTTAATTTCTGGTTCATTTTCAAGTAATGCAATTAACATTTTTTTTATTTCAAACAATAAATCTCCTCAAGTTTAGCTTGAAAGATAAATTTGTAAAGGAAAATCACAAGAATATTATTGCATAATTTCACGTTTTTCATACAATAGTCTCTATTAATATATTTATAACCACACAAGGAAAATGAAAAAAATAATTGCATTACTTTTTGTTACTCTACTTATAAGTTCATGTGGTTCTTCAAAAAATGAAGAGACTCCTTCTCACTCTGAAACATCTCCAGCAGTGACAACTGAAGAAACATGAGAGACTCCTACTAATACTGAAACTCCTGCAGCAGAAACTGAAGCTAAAACAACTACAGAAGATGAAAAAAAGGCTCTTCCTGAAACAGATAACTCTTCATCTGAAACTGAAACAAAAACTGAAGATGAGCTTGTTGATGAAACTATTCAAGAAATCGATGACTTATTTAAATTATTAGAATCTGATGATAAATAAAAATATCATAGAACAAATTACTCAAAAAATAGACAAGGATGAAGAGATTTCTCCTTGTTTATTTTTATGAAAAAATTGAGACATTTTAAACTCAAATGTAGAAAGTTTTGCACAAGAAATAGCAAAAAAATATGAAATCCCCCTTTCTTATATTTACACTCTAAAAGACGATTGAGAAAAAATAAAAATTGCCGATATAAAAAGATTTTTAGAATTCTCAGTTTCAAGACCTCCCTATAAAGTTCAAATTTTTATCATTGAAAACATATCTAGGCTGACACTACAATCTGCAAATAGTTGTCTGAAATTTTTTGAAGAACCTTGAAAGCAAAATCTCATATTCCTAACAAATAATTCTGAAAGTGGAGTTTTGGATACCATACTTTCTAGAACAAGAAATATTGATATGGGGTGAGCTTCTTTTTCTAAAAAAGATGAATTTTATTTTTCACTTATCAAAAGCTACACTCAATCTAAAAGCACTGAAATATTTTCTTATTTTTTCAGAAATAAATTAGAAAAAAGTGATTATATTAAGTTTTTAGAAAACTTAATCTTGTACGCAAAAGAAAATCTTTGCTTCATTGACTTATTAACAGATATAGAGGAAGATATAAATGCGATACAACAAAATAATGTCTCAGCAAAATATATAGTTGATAAATACTTACTTATAATAAAGTAGGAAAAATTTTAACCCCTCCCCTTTCACTCCGTTTCAGGTACTCCCTTTGAAAAAGGGAGAAATAAAATATGTATATAATTTTTCTTTTGCATGATAGATAATAAAGCATTTACCCTCGTAGAGCTCATAGTATGAATTACACTTTCACTTATATTGATGATGAGTGTTTCTTTATTTGTTTCATCTGGAATGCAAAATATCCTCACGCAACAAAAAGTAATTGATGAGAGTTCTCATTTCATAGAAAATACAGCTCGTTTTCAAAACTTCTTTCATCTGATAGATTCATCAATCTTTATCCCTACAACAACAGCCTCATGAGTTATTTTTAAGATAAACAAAGAGTATTCATCTTGAGGTTTTGCTTATTTTTGAGAAGAGACTCTTTCATGATCATATTGTCTATCAGATAGTGAAACTCCTGAGACAAATCATGTCTTTCTTAAAACGTTTATTCCATTTGAGGAACAATGAGAAGATATTTTTAGTAATTTTAAACAGACGCTGACTGGATCGATTATTGTATGACTTGATACATATATTTCTGATCAAAAACATCATACTGTTTCTAAGAACTGAGATATTATTATATGAAAGGGCATTTTTTGAGACCAATTTATAGACTGAGTATCCGGAACTGGAATATACCTGAACTCTCCTACTGGACTTGCACATGATGGAATAAACTTATATATTTCAGATACATTAAATAATAGAATATTATATTTAGATTCATCAAATACAATGCATGTTTTACTTGATGAAAAAGATGGATTATCCGAACCAACGGGGTTATATTTTTCAAACAACTCTCTCTATATTGCAAACTCTGCAAAGTGAGAAATCCTTGAGTATTCATCATGAGATTCTGACAAAAAAATGAATATTAAATTTGCTATTAATAAAACAATTAATGATGTAAGAAATGTAAGTCTGGAATTTTTATCGTGAGCAATAAACATCACTGAGCCAGATAATACAAATGACTTTGCTTTTGTTGGAATAAATAAAAATATATGAAATGATTATCTCTCTGGATCAACAAATCAACTCTTGTACTATTTTTCTGACTTTTGAAATAACTATTCTACTCAAACAAATCAACTTTGCTCATGAACTGGACCATTTTATAATATGGATTCTTGAGAGCTTATAAAAGAAACCTTTGATAGTTGTAGTGGGACATGAACCCTTCGAAAATGGAGGAATAGTACTATTCAAAATATACCATCCTGAACAACTATAGAAATTAACACATCTAACGATACAGCATGATCATGACCTTGAAATACTGGAAGCTATTATACTCATACAATTATTTCATGAGCAACAGATACTTACGAAAGGTATGATTATCTATTTACTGTATGAGATGATAACCTTACTACAAAAGATGATAACAATCTCAGCATCTATTCAAGTTGATTAAATTACCCAACGTGAATATGGTGAACATGAATCAGTGATTACAACTCCTTTTCCCCTTGAATTCAAAATCTTCCATTTTCAAAAGATTATGATACTCTTTTGAATTCTCCATTAGAGTCCCTTAATCTGACTCTTGATAATACAAATAAATTATTCACAGCAATTATTAAATATTATAGAGTCTATAATTGTTATAACCCCGATGAAAAAAACATGAAGACTTGGGTTTTAAAGAAAAATTTGAAGTAATTATTTTTTATTGTATGATATAATATATAAATACTCCTCCTTATCCTAAACAATGCCAAATATAGACCTCCACTTCCATACTCAACTTTCAGATTGAGCAAATAACAATGAAGAAATAATTGAAACTGCACACAAAGAAAAAATATCTTTTCTATGTGCGACTGAACATGATATAGTAAATTTGAAATTAAGGGATTTAGCTGAAAGTGAATGAATTGATAGTTGTGAATGAGTTGAAATCTCAGCATGTAATTATGACACTCAAAAACACCTTCACCTTCCCTGTTATACAAATCAATTTTCTACTCAAACGCATATTATACTTGAGTGAGTGAGAGAAGCGAGAAAGAAAAAAATCTCAAAACAAATTGAGCTATTGCAATCTCAAGGCTTTCATATAAATGAAATTGATTTCATCAAATATTTTACAGACTTATGAGTAAATACTGCGAATCTTAATAATTATCACCTATCTTACTATATATATTTATCCAAAGATAATACAGATCTTTTAGAAAGCATCCTTCATTTAAAACTCGATCAAATAGGTTTTTTAAAAGAATGTTTACGTCAATCAGGAAAATTTGGTGAAATTTGAAGTGTTCAGGTGGAAAATTATGAACCTGCTATTGAAGAAGCTGGGAAAATAGCATCTGATAATTTTTGAGTACTTTCTATTGCTCACCCTAATTTTTCTTTTTCAGATGAATGAACTCATGGTTTTATAGAATCCTTCTCTGATTATCATGACAGATGAGTAAATGCAATAGAAATTAATGCTCTTGCATCTCCTGAGTGGATTGAAGCTATACTAAAAATTCAGAAAAAATTTAATCTTATACTTACTTTCTGAAGTGATTGTCATGAAATCTGAAAAAGGGATAAAAAACATTGAAGTTTATGAGATATAAACCCTCATATTGATCAAGACTTTATAAAAGCTCACTTTAAGGTTTTTCATAAGAAAGTATTTTGATACTAAAAAACTAGAAGCTTAAGCTTCTAGTTTTTCTTCTACAAATTTCAATATCTTCTCTTTAAATATCTCTTTATCAAACCCTTCAGCATATTTTCTAATCTCTTTTGAATCAAAAGTCATCTCCTCAAAGTTTTCTATTGCTTTATTCAGAGAATTGCTTGTTTGTTGTCTAAAAAATATCCCCGTCTTTCACTCTACGACTGTTTCTAATGCTCATCATTTCCCATATGCTATTACCGGCGTACCACAAGCCATTGCTTCAAGAGGTACAATTCAGAAGTCTTCTTCTGGTGGAAACAAAAAAGCTCGTGCTTTTCCAAATAATTGGACGATCTCTTCTCTTGGAATATCCAGTTTCCATTCAATATTTGCCCCCGAAATTGACTCTAGATCTTTCTGTAATTTATTTTTTGTATTTGTGACAACTACTAATTTTTTTCCACTTTTATTAAAAGCCTCTATCAATAAATCAAACTTTTTATATGGAATACATCTTCACACATATAAATAAAAATCCTCTTTATTTTCTTGAAGTTGAAACTGAGAAATATCTATACATGGCATAATAACCTCTGCTTCCCTTTTATAATATTTTTCAATTCTGTTTTTTGTATTTCTTGAATTAGCGATAAAAAAATCTGGTCTCTGCGCTGCACAATAATCCCATGACCTTAATTTATGAACGAGCTTTGGCATCAAATACTTTCAAACAAAATTGAGCATTCCAAACTCCATCATACTTAAGTATTCATGATAATGTGACCAAAAATACCTCGTTGGAGTGTGGCAATAACAAATCTGCAAACAGTCTGGTTTTGTGATCACTCATTTACTCTCTGCACTGGTTGATGAAATTACAATATCATATTCGCTCAGATCAAAGCTTTCAAATGCAAGTGGCCTCAAGGTCAGTGCTAACTTATGAGATTTATTTAAAAATGGTATTTTTTGTATAAATGAAGTAGTAATTTTCCTTCATGTAAAAATAGGGTTCTCTTGTTGCAAAAAAACTGACGTAAAAATATCAGCTTCTGGAAAGGCCTCCAAAAGTTGCTCTAATACAACCTCAGCTCATCACCAATCCTTGATCCAATCGCAAACTATTGCAACTTTTTTATTTTTTAATCTATCCACTGATCCTCTTATCAAATATTTATAACAGTGTAACTATTATAACAAAAAAATAAAGACAATCTCTGTCTTTATTTTTTTATATCTAGGCTGCTTTTCTTAATCATTCCTCATCTATATCCATTCCTGTTGTTTGCAAAATTTTTGCACATATTTTAAAGGCTTCACACCCTGTAGGCTCACCTTCTCACGGATTTTCGTAGACACATTCATTTGCTTGGGCAATTTTTGCCACCTCTTCAAACTTTCAGGTTCTGCATGATTTATTAAGTTCAAATACTATTCATTTTTTTTCAGATCACGGATCTATTCATAATTTATCTAATGTCTTACTTTCCCTGAGTCCCCTAAAAAACTTCCCACGTATTACATTATCAAATTTTATACCAACCATAAAGTTATAGTCATCTACTATTTTTTGTACTGATTCATCAAGCTTACATGATTCAATTTGATTTATAACTCTTCATTCTAGATTTTCTGGGATCACAATTTGATATTTATAATATATTTTTGTATTTCATATTTATTCTCTATAATCATATCATAATGCTCCCGTAATTACAAAAATATGAAAATATTTAATATCAATTTAGACAGACTCAAATACAAAGATTTTTTTAGGAAAATTACAAAATTTGAAAAGCAAAATATTGTTTTTACTCCAAACCCCGAAATACTTTTAAAAACAAAATCTGACAAAGAATTTTGAGATTTACTGAAAGAATCTGACTTCCTTACTCCTGATGGAATTGGTCTTTATATTGCTTTTCAAATTCTTGCAGAGAAAAATACTCTTTTTAAATATATAAAACTCCCCTATTATTTTTTCAATTTATTTTTCAGAAGACAATATTTATATAAACAATTTTGAGATAGAATTTGTGGATCAGACCTTACAAAAGATGTATTACAATTTGCACAAAAAAATAAAATAAAAATAACAATTATAGATTTGTATAATCCTACTGATACAAAAAAGGTAGAATCTCAAGAAATATTTTCTGATACATTAAAGTCTAAATTTCCTGAGCTTACATTTGATTATTTCATATATAATCCCGAACATAAAGATTCTATTTTAAAGAAAATCCAAAAGTCAGAAAGTAAGGTTCTTTTTTCTACTCTTGGAATGAAAAAACAAGAAGAATCTGTAATTGAAATAATAGGAAAGTGTAAAAATATCAAATTATGACTTGGAATATGAAGTAGTTTTGACTATATCATTTGATTCCAAAAACGAGCCCCTACTTTATTCAGAAAACTTTGACTAGAGTGGCTCTATCGACTTATTACTGGACCAAGAAAAATTGATAGATTAAAAAGAATTTGGAACGCAATTTTTATATTTACTTATACAATTCTGAGAGAAAAATAATAAAAAAGATTTGATTTTATTTCAAAATCTTATATAAAGAAAGCATATATCACGTAACGAGATTTCATATGAAAACTTGGAATACATATTTTTATTTTTATTTTTTCTTTATAAACGAGAAGGATGTATTTTTGTGATAAGTAAAATATTTTAAAACATATTTGAAGCAAAAGAGTCCTTTTCAAAACATTGAAAATGGCTCTTTTTTTAATTTTATATAATAAACAATGAATTATGAATACTAAACCTAAAAATCACTGAAGTCATGTAATAGAAATCTGATTACCCTGACTTGAATGAAATATAAGCAATACGAACCCTCAAACAAATTCTGTAATATTTGCAAACAAAGAAAAGTGTGGAAATATAATCCAAGAACCTGCATACACTCTCTTAAGCATGATTGAGAGTTGATGATATACCCTGAATGAAAGAAAGAATCAAAAAAGGGAAATCATAACGGGGAAAGGATCAGAATTACATCTCCATTATTTAGCAGCATTCAAACTTACAAATTGAACGGAAGAAATAGAGTTCGATTTATTATTCCCTCCTCATACAAATGAGGATTTTATACTCATGATAGGCTGAAAACCTTATAAAATGGAACCTACACATGAAATCATGAAAGAAATAAATAAAATCTACCCTACTCCTATCACATATACTGAAACTAAAGAATGAGACATTATTTCCACTCCAGCTCAACTTCATAATTTTATGAATAGCTAAAAAAATCTAGATAACACATTACCTCCCTATAAAAAATGACAAATTTAAAACGAAACATAAATCAAAACTCAAATATATCACAAATAATGAATGAGTACGGTGATTTTATTTGAACTCAGTTTCATGGAACTACTATAAATTCAGTAGATGAGTTTTCAAAACATATTAATGATACACTAAAAACTGAGAAGAGAAGCCTGATACCTATCTCTTCATACTCTTGAAGGTGAAAAAGCACATTTGTTGACGACTTAACCGAAGAGTGAATTATTTTACCAAAAAAATGAGAGGCTATCACAGGGTATGTTGTATGAGATAAAATTGATTCAAAATGATATATTCATGGAAATACTTCTGTATTTCATGCTGAAGCTGATTGGTTTTTTGAAGCTTTATGACAAGATAGGTACGATCAAATGATGGAAACCTATGAAAATTTTGTAAAATATTATTGAGATGAACAGCACGCTGTATCAGTTATATTAAAATTTTTGAATCAGAATAAATACTTTGTAGAAAGGTGAGTCTATGGAAAAACCCAGGACGAGAAAACTAAGAAACAGAAAACTGCAAAATTATTCTTTGATGAATCTCCTGAAGATAATTCAAGACTTACTATTCTAGACTGAACAAATTCCATTGAAATAGCTAACTTAGTAAAGGATGCTACTTCTCAAAATAAGATTAAAATTTTAAAAATATTAATTGACCCTTGCCCTGAAACGTCTTTTATGTGAATATTAAAAAGAGATGTTCTTCACTTAGAAAAAGACTTAGATATTGTCTTAAATTTCAGATTAAAAGAGTTCGCATATATAACGAAAAGATGGATAAAAGAGGCTCTTGAAGATAAAGAAACTCTATTATATGATGATTATGATAGATTTAATTATAGCTTTCATCCAAATTTTCTAACCAATGTGATAAGAAAGTTAGAATTACATAAAAAACTCCTTTTATCATCTCTCAAAGAAGAAGACACAAAAGCATTTATTGAAGTATTCTCAAATAATTTAATAGAAACTTTTACAAGAATGTTAGATAATAAAAATTCATAAAAATATTAAGAGAATATTAAAACCCCTGTCTATCGACAGGGGTTTTAGTTATGCGACCATAGTCAAGAAGTCAGCTCTATTCCAAAATGACGGTTGCTCTCTATGCTCTCGTATGAAATGACGTTTTTCATACTTTAGATTTTCTACACCTAAGCATACAAATCTAGCAGCATCTAAATGATTACGCGCAATTACATAATCAATTTTTCGAAGAGGGATATCACCACTTACGGCAAATATTTTCTTTGAGCGACTGTTCAGGTTAGTAAACATGCCCAAATATTCCAAAACTATTTTTTTCTCTCCAGCAAACTTAAGCAGGTAAGTAAATTCATCTCCTTTTTTATACTTCACACCTTCAGAAAGTACTTCTTCAAGTGTCTTATTCTCTTCCTCCATTTTTGCAATAATTTCTTTCGGAATAACACTTTTAACGATTTCATTATTAACTGACACCTGAGACATACCCTTTCTCCTTTTTATAGAGTTGTTTTACAATATAGTATAATCATTACAGAACTGGACTATATAGTTATAAATCTAAATGTCAATATTTTTCATAAACTAAAACCACGCTAACGCGTGGTTTTTTCTATGGATTAGAATGTGGGATTAAAACTCTATTAGAGTCATGCTTTGGAGCTGTTCCTTCCTCTCTATTTGGTTTTAACAAGGCTAACAACTCCTTAGGAGCATCTTTAGCAGTATAACTAAAGCTTATTTCTTCAGAAAATAAGTGCACAACCACCTCTATCCTATCTTTTGTATACGAGACTCGACTTACTTCGAACTCTTTCTTGATTAATTCATCTATTCCTGGAAACTTGGGTTTCCCTAATTTTTTATAGATATCACCCTGTTCTATTTTTTCAATAAAACTTTTCCACATTGTTTTTGTTTGTTCAAGCTCTTCATTATATAGGGCCTCCTGTTTAATTTCATCAAGCATATCAAGCACTGTTGAAGCTTTAGAATTTGTTTTTTTTGCCATTGTAACTAACCTCCAACTTTTAAAGTTAATACAAAACTAAAATTTAAGTAAGTATATTATATAGATAAAATATATAATATCAATAGACTCAATCAATTTAAAATACCTTTGATCTTTTCAAGATCATACTTGAAAAGATGAAAATTAACAAGAATAATAAGAAGTATAGTATCTGAAAATTTGCTTTCATTCATACTATTTCAACGTCATCGGCAAGAGAAGTAATTATAAATGTATTGCTCTTTTTTTTATTTTTTATCTTTTTTTGAGAAACAATTTCTTTCTTCTTATAGCTTAAAACGGTATTCACGTAATTTTCGTCCAAGGTAACATATGATTGTTTTTTAATTGCAAAGATTTGTCATACCTGATCTTCAACTCGGAAGCTTACATGAAAGTCTCAAGCTGAAAGATCAGTTATTTTAATAGAATATTTTCAAGTACTATCAGAAACCGTCATATATTCTTTATTTCACAACAATATAAATATTTTTAAATTTGCTTCTGTATTTCCATATATTTTTAATGATTTTTTTTGTTTTTTTATCGTTTTTGAGAAATGAACTCTCTTTCTTTTTTCTCACTTTGAAGATATAATCTTTCATGACCCATCCCATAATTGAGAAAAATATTTTTTACTATTTTTCATTTGAGATTGAGAAAAAATTGAAATTTTCTTTTCTTTTTTCAATATTTCTTTTTCTACAAAATAGACGAACTGTTTCATATTTATTTGATACTCTTCTCATAGAAAAATCTCTTCCTCCTCTTCTTCTATTTCAGCTATAATGACCTTTTCTTCTTGAGCCAGCGCTAACATTTCCTTTTTTATTTCTCACTCTGACCAAATTCATATTCTTTGTTTTTTTGCTTTATTTTGTGCTTTTTTAAATTGAACAGAGTATTGGAATGGGAATCTTAGATATGCTCTCGCATATCATTTTTCAATTAATAATTTATTAAAAAAAATGTCTTTTTCCTCTTTTCATGGCAGATATACATATCCAAGTAAACGACCATATTTATCTCGATAATTTCTTACATTTTGTTTTATAACAATATTTTTTCATTCAAGCATCATTTTTGTAAAATTTGATGCCTCTTTTCCATAAAATTGAACTTCTTTTTTTGGATGTTTTGTCTCAGGTGTATCTACTCCGACAAGACGTAATTTTTCAGTTTTTCCATTCTGATATTTTATGACAATAGTATCTCCATCTACCACTCTCTCGACCATAACTTTTTGCTCTGTAAATTCTCAATTATCATGATTCAAAATGTATCATGAAGGCATTTCAAAATCCCAAAACAAAGTATCAATATTAGTGTTATTATATATGAGATGTACTTCATCAACCGAATTATTTAAGGTAATATGTGTTTCATTTTTATAAAATCTTCTTATTTTACCTGGATTTAAAAAAGACTCTTTTTTTATTACATATTCCCTACTTCCCTTTTTTAAAGTATCATCAATTATGAGTCAGCTAAGATTTAATTTTTGAGTTCAGGTATTTTTTATTTCTATATATTCAAATGTATCATTCCCATCAGGATTTGCAAGTAGCGCATGTATTTTTAAATTTGAAAATATATTATGATCAATGAAATTTTCTTCTATTGCTCAATTATCTAAGACTTCCACAAAAAAAGAATCCTGAGATTCTTCTCAAAACTTATCTCGTACTCGCAGAGTCACTTCATATTTTCAAGTCTCATACCACATTCATGCGGGGTTACTCTTATCGCTGCTTATACCATTTCAAAAATCCCAGAAATATCTTAAATTTTCTCGATCAGGATCACTACTCTCAGTTCCAGTAAGATTTATATTACATTTTTCTACTCATCTGCATACAACTCTATTTTTTTGTATAGATTTTGTTTTTGTTTCTTTTCATTGTAATGTAATTACAGCATTTGGGGCTCTATTATTTTTTTTTCACATACTTATATATGTGTTTTTAAACTCAAGATTTTTGATTATTATTGTATTATACTTCTTATTATAAATAGTGAGTTGTAGTTTATAATCTCATGGCCTATAATAAATAAGTCCTGGATTACAACTAGTAATATACTTTTCCTTCACATTTCATCATCAGAAGTCCCAAATACATCTTTCTTGATAGCTATTTTGGTATTTAAAGTTCACTTTACAAATCTCACTCCTACAGGTATTATTTTCATCTAAACCTGACTGAATAATAATATTTTTCACTGACTCTATTCGGGAAGTTCATCATCAAGAGCCTACGTTTCTTTTTACTCACTTCTCTTCTTTAAGAATTATATTTTGGAAAACAATACTTTTCTCGTTATAGTTTTCGTTATTTCCCTTCTCTAAAATCTTTACAATTATTTCAAAAGTTCAAGTTTCATAATCAATATATCATGGATTACATTTTTGATCCATATTATTGGTTTGATAGCTTCAAGATCAAAAAGACCATAAACATTCATAATCTTTCTCTTTCAATTCTCAGGTAAAACTTTTACTTACGTCTAGGTTCACCTTACAATCTTCTTTTATACACTTCCATATATTTCAAGTTCATGAGTATTCTAAACCACTTTGAATGTCTAATACTATTTCAGGAAGCTTTGCCAGACTTCATGTTTGAATAGTCCCGGTTCACATATCTATTCCCTCCATCTGGAGTGCAATTACTCCAGTTGCAGTTTCTATATCTCAAGTTCATGATTCTATTTGCTCACTTCAATTTTCCTCAATTTGACTCCATATATTTTGAATGATTATAGTAGATTTTTTTAAAATTTTATCATTCTCTTTCTCATATATCTTATATTCTATTTCAAATGTTCATGTAGAGTAATTTACGTATCAAGGATTACATTTTTCTGAAGTATTTTGAGTTTTATAGGTTCATCATCCAAAATTCCATATACATGTATAATTTTTCTCTTGAAACGATCATGTAAAAGTGAGACTAAGATCTAGATTTATTTTACATTCTTCTTTTTTACAATTCCATATATTTCAGGTTCATGAATATTCAAGTCCACTTTGAATATCCAATACAAGATCAGGTACCTCTCAAATACTTCCTGTACTTACTATGAGTCAGCTACCTGTATCTATAACTCAAGTATTTCCCTCTACAGATCAAGTCTGTGATTCTCAACTTCATAATTCACCTATAATCTCTCAAGTTCAAGTTTCATTTTCTAAGTCCACTGCCACTTCTACGATTTCTTTTTTTATAACGATTTTTCTCTCTTTATAATTTTTTCCATTCTTTTTTCCAACTATTTTAAAGAGTACTTCAGTCTCTCACTCTGGAAAAATAATAGTGGTTGGATTACATTTATTTATCTGTTCTAGGTCAGAACTAAAGAATATCTCACAAAGCAATTTCGTAGAAATATCTTTGCCCTGATTATCAACAATTTTAAAGTTTACTTTACATTCATCTTTTGTTTCATCACAGACATATATATCTTGAATTTGATTTTTCTGTTTTATGTATGATGGGTTCTGAAATATAACATTAAAATCAGGCACCACAAAAGTAACTTCTTCTTTTTTAATGGTTATTCAAGTCTGAGTATTACCTAAAGATAGTTCTGGAATTTTAACATCCTCAATTGATTCTGTTAAAATTAATCATGAATTTCAGTAAACCTGAAACGTAAAAAGAAAATAAAATAAAAAAATAAACCTCCTCAATTATATACTTTAATAATAAAATTACATTCAGTATACTCATGAGGTATTAACAGGACATTAACAAAAGAGATTTTTTTAAAAATTGACAAAAACCATCTTGTTTTATATAATCTATACACTTTCAAAAATCTTTTGAGAGCATAAAAAAAAAGGAACAATAGTATGAAAAAATCCACATTAGATGCAATGCGAATTAGAGGTTGGGATAGAGTTTGTTAGATATTTTACTCAATAGATCTTCCCTATTACATCAACAGGAGCATTATATTATTGAAACATTAAAAGCCTCTAGCAATAGAGGCTTTTAATTTTATCTCAGTTTTTTAGTTTGAAACATTCTTCAGGAGTTTTTTTATTTCCTTCTCATAATGATGAGCTTTATGTTTCAAGTATTTTTCATCATAACTATCGAAATCATGAACAATTTTATTCCTCAATTTGTGAAGATTCCATATGTTATTAATATTTTTTACTTCTTTGGGTTCCAGTTTGAGAGCATCTCCAAAAGTTCCATCATATCAAAGTTCATTTAGGATCTTATGGTACAATTTATCATAATCAATAATTTTTGATTTTGAACTTACCTGAGTTGCAATTTTATGTAATATCTTTAAAAAATATTTGCTTTTTTCTGTACTTAGAGTTCTTCTTTTAGAATATTTCACTACCAAAAATATTCATGATATCATGGTCGCAATAAACAAGAGTACCGCAAGATATATAAGCATATTTTAGAAGATTATTTTTATAAATTTTCAACTATCTGTGTTTTGAGTTCATCAAGTCAAGTTTTCTCAACGGCTGATATAAAAATAGGATTTAGGTCAACAAATTTTTCTTTCAACTCTTTCATTCTCTCTTCACTTACTCCATCTGTTTTATTAAAAATATAGAGTTTTTTCTGATGGGCTCAAATTTTTTCTAAAATCTCATCTACGACTCTTATTTTTTCTTCTATTTTTATATCTCATGTATCCACTACATGTAATAATAAATCTGATTCAATGGAATCCTCTAAAGTTGATTTAAAAGCCTCTACAAGTTTTGGTGGAAGTTCTCTAATAAATCATATTGTATCATTGATAAGAAAGTTTTTTCCTCTTCCATCTGGAGTTGGGAGCCACATTTTTCATACACTTGTTCAGAGTGTTGCAAAGAGCTTATCTTCAGCAAGGACTCATTTTTTTGTAAGTGCATTTGTAAGAGTTGATTTTCAGGCATTTGTATATCAGACTACTCAAATAGTAAGGAATCATTTTCTTGCTCTTGATTGCCTATGCTGAGCCCTTACTTTTGAATAATGATCCAACTCTTTCCTAATATGTTGCTCTTTTTTCCTTAAATGCCTTTTCATTATTTCAGTATTTGTTTCTCATTTTCACCTTGTTCCTACTCAACCTCATTGTTTTGAAAGCTCCATTCCCATACCAAAGATTCTTGGTCACATATGCTTTATTGCAGCGAGTTCAATCTGCATTTTTGATTCTGCACTCTGAGCATTTTTCTCAAAAATTTTCAAAATAAGATCTACCCTATCCCATGCCTTAGCTCAAATAGGCCTAAGTTTTTCATTAATCTTATATATCTGATGGGGCTTGAGTATATTCCCCAGAATAAGAATATTTGCATTTTCCCTTTCCATTTCAGATATGATATCATCTAGCCTTCCCTCTCATATGAAGGTATTATAGTCTGGTACTGCTTTATTTTGAATATGCCTTACAATTACAACTCCTCCATATGTATTTACAAGGTTTTCAAGCTCCAGCATCCTATCCTTCATATTTTTCCTGATCTCATAATCCTTAGGAAGAATATCTGCAACAAAGACCCTCATCTCTCAATCAGTGTACTCAATTTTTCTTTGTATATCTTCTAATTCTCTCTCTGATTTCACTCTTGTCATAGCTTTTCTTTAAAATTATTGATTATCTACTTTATTTTACTTATTTTTTAAAAAAAAGAAAAATAAAGTAGCCGAAACGACTACTTATATATTGGTTTACAACTTGTAATGTCACTTATTCCTAATAAGTCGGAATAACTAGCATAAAAGTCATAGTAAGCACTATACGAAGAACTTATAGCATATTCATTTAAAAAACTTATAAAATAAGCCCGTTCAGTATTTAATGATTTTAATAAAGCCTTTGTTGCTGAAATTTCCCTCCTTATTTTTTTAACACGTGTATCAAGATTAGTTATGTTTTCCTTATATATCGGAACCATATTTTTATGACTTTCTGTCCTTTTTTTAATTTTTAACAGCTTTCGATAATATACTAAGTCTTTCCCCTTATTCTTTGCTTCTAAATTCAAGCATAAATTTCTTTCTTTTAAGCTGACTATCTTCTGTTCTACATCAATTCTCTTTTTTTGGAGATATGTAAAATCAGAAATAATAGTATCACCTCCATATACAAACATAATAACAGCTCCTTTTATTATATGATTGTAATGTTTTTCAAGATTAATAAAATAATGGAAAATCATAAAAAGTCAATTGATATATTTCTTTGCAAAATACTCTTTTTCTTTTACACTTATTTTTAAGAATAATTTAAGATACAAAATTATACTCATACATACTTAAATACTAAAGAAAATAACAAATGAATCATATTGACTACGACCTAATTATAATTTGAGCTTGAAGTGCATGATATCCTACTGGAATGTATGCAGCAAGATACAAAATTAAAAACCTCATAATTGGAGGACAACCTGGAGGTGCTCTCGCAACTTCACATAAGGTAGAAAATTACCCTTGAGTCATTTCAGCTTCATGAAAAAAAATAATGGATGACTTTAGAGAACATGCTATAACTTCGGGGTCTGAGGTATTAGATGAAATGGTAACAGACGTGGAAAAATATGAAGATCATTTTCATATAAAAACAAACAGTTGAAAAAAATTTACATCTCGTTTTGTAGTGCTTGCTACTTGAAATAACTATAGACACCTCTGAGCAAAATGAGAAGAAGAAATGCTTGGAAAATGAGTCAGTTATTGTGCTACATGTGATGGAAATTTTTTCAAATGAAAAGATGTTGTTTTAGCTTGAGGTGGAAACACAGCTCTCACTGAAGCCCTATACCTTGCTGAGCTCTGTAATAAAGTTTATATAGTACATAGAAGAGATACTTTTAGAGCTGAAGATATTTGGATAGAGCAAGCAAAAAAAGCTGATAATATAGAATTTGTTCTAAATGATGAAGTAGAAGAAATAGCTTGAAAATTCTTTGTAGAAGAGATTAAGCTTAAAAGCGGAAACACAATCAAAGCAGATGGAATATTTGTTGCTATCTGATCTGATCCAAATACAAAACTTGTTGATCATATGAATCCAAAAAAAGATAATGAATGATGTTTAGTCGTTGATGCAAGACAAGAAACAACTATTCCAGGACTATTTGCAGCCTGAGATGTGACTACCAACTCAAATAAATTCAAACAAACCATTATGTCAGCTGCTGAATGATGCCTTGCTGCTGATAGTATTCATGAAGAAATATTAAAAGGATAAAAAAATTGACATCTTAAAAATATTGAGTACATTTCGTGTGGTAATTATTATAACTACAATAAGAAACTACTAAAAAAAGGGGAAGCTCATGGAAAATAATCAGGAGATAAATCAAGAATCAGTTTATGAGGAAATAATTAGTAAATACTCTGATCCTTCTCGTACATTAAGAAAAGAGGATATCGAGGCAAGTAGAAAAGATATACGAAAAGGGTACAAATACCTCCTTTTACTATTCTTAATAACTGTATCGATTGTAATCAAAGTGTTTTTCAACAATGAACTCATTGCAGCAATAACATACTTGAAAGATCTATTATTATTCACAATTTTACCATATATTATGGAGATTTATTCTGAATTATCACTTGGTATTACATTCCCATAAGCAAAAAAGAATCTGTTATTTTTTAATAACGGATTCTTTTTTTTAAAAATATTTCTAGGGTGTTTTACTTCCCTACAAGTATTTCTTTCCCTTACTTCAAGAAAAATAATATTAAAATTCCCAACTTCAGTTCATAGCACTTGATTGAGCATAGTTTACAACCGTTGATTCAAAGAAGTTTCATTTTTCACCGTTATTATCTTGAAGTCTATCAAGATGTTTATATGGGTTTGTAACTACATTATCATATAATGGTGCGAGACCAAGCATATTTAACCTTTCATTTGCAAGCCATTTTGTATAGTTTTCAATATTCTCATGCCCCATACCAATGATATTTTTTCAAAGAATATGCTTTGACCATTGAATTTCTTGTTCCACTGCGGTATCCATCATATCATATAACATTTTTTCATCATATACTTCAGGAGCTTCTTTTTTGATTTCTTTTATAATATTTGCAAAGATGGTTACATGAGTGAGTTCATCTCTTCTAATATAACTAATCATTCTATCTGAAGCTACCATCTTTCATTGGTCAGCAAGAGTATCAAAAAAAGCAAAACCATTATAAAAATAAATACTTTCGAGTAAGAAATTTCAGACAACTCCTCTAAAAAAATTCTTATCCGTAGGTTTATCAACAAAATCTTGATAAATTTGTCCAATATATTCATTTCTTTCTAAAAGATGTTTATCTTCTCTCCAAAAATAATAAAAATCATCTCTATCATTTGAATCAACAATGGATTCTAACAATACAGCATATGATTGTGAATGAATTGCTTCTTGGTATGCTTGAATTGATAAAATTAAATTTACTTCTGGTGCTGTAATATAATCATTAAAGTTTGGAAGATTTACTGTTTGAATAGAATCTAGGAATATTAAAAATGATAAGATTCATTTAAATGCTCTTTGTTCATTTTCTGGAAGTGTTTTTAATTGAATAGCATCTTCCCCAAGCCCAGATACTTTTTCTGGAAGCCAAAAGTTTCAAACCATAACTTGATACATATTTTTTGCCCAAGTATATTTTGTTGAATTTAGCTGAAATAGTCATGTTGTATTTCATTTTATGATTTTTCTATTTGCAACCTCATCATTCCCTTCTGGATTAAAGATTTTATTTGCTTTAAATTCTGACATATTTTTTAAATTATTAATACTAATATAATTATTTATTATTTTCTAGATTTTCAGCAATAAATTTCATAAAATCTTTTGCTGTTTCAAAGTTTAAATGTACGGATGCATATCTTACGTATGCAACTTCATCAATATTAGAAAGCTCTTTTAAAACATCTGTTCAGATTTCTTTTGTTGGAATTTCAGATTTGGTATTCCATTTCAATTCCAAGCTTCTGATTAAATCATTTATTTTCTTTACACTCAGGTTTCTTTTGTTTGTTGCTTTTAACAAACTATCTTCTAGTTTTGATCTATTATATTTTTGTTTTTTATTTCATGATTTTACAACTACAAGGTTGATGAGCTCAATTTTTTCGAATGTAGTAAATCTATAACTACAATTTTCACACTCTCTCCTTCTCCTAATAGAGTCTCATTCTTCTGTAGACCTCGAATCAATGACTCTTGTGTCTGTATTTCAACATTTTATACAATACATAGTGGTTTATACAAATTATAAATAAATATAATTGACGTTTAGTATATCTTTTTTAAGCTCTTATTCAAATATTTCTTACATATTTTTTAGATATATTTTTAAGTTGCTCCAACTCCTGCATCTGGAAGCTTTTTCAAGTAAAATCTTTTTTTAATGTATTTCCAGATCTATAGTTTTGAAGAAAATAATTTTGTGCTCATTCTATATTTTTTGCAATATTTTCTATATCTTCTTCTGTATGAATTCATTTAATAACTGTGGTTCTAAATTCATAAGCTATTTTTGAATTTAGTAATATTTTTACTGATTTTTTATATTCTTCTTCACTCTCATTCACTCATACAATTTCATGCAATTTTCAAAATGGATTTTTCATATCCATTGCTACATAATCTAATAGATTGTTATCTAATAATTTTTGTAATACTTCTGGATCTCTTCCATTGGTATCAAGCTTCACTAAGAATCACATATCTTTTATTTTTTTACAAAATATATAAAGATCTTTCTGCAAAGTTGGCTCACCTCAACAAATAGAAACTCATTCTAAAAGTCCTTTTCTTTTTTCTAAAAATGCAAGAAATGCTTTCTCAAAAATCAAAGATTTTAAATTTTTTTTTAAAAACTCAGGAAGTACAAACTCTGGATTATGGCAAAAATCACACCTGAAATTGCATCCAGGTGTGAAAATGATACATGAGACTTTCCCAGGAAAATCTATTAATGAAAACTTCGTTATTCAAGAAATGAGCATGATTTTTTAGTTATATATGTTATTGAAATTATCATTTGATTTGAAATAATTTCTACTATAAAATTCTGCTTTTTTTCAAATATTAAAACTCGAAACTGGTCTATGATATCCCATAACTCTTGTGTAAATTTCACATTTAGTTCTTTCTACTTCTTGACCTTCTTTTGTTATAAATATTGCTGACATGGTTGTTTTTATTAGTTGTTAAAATTTAAGCTCCCTCTGTCCTAACGGACATCTCCCTCCATGAGGGAGAACAATAAGATCCCCTTCTTGGAGGGGGATGCCTGAAAGGCAGGGGGAGTTGCAGTTCCTTCCTCTTTACACCCTCACCTTCCCTAATTCCTTCATTTTTTCTGCATCATCTGTATACTTTTCTCTAAATTTTAGATCATATTTATCTCACGTATATCCTATTTTTTCATCACATTTTGGACAATAATCATGTTCTCAAGTGATATACCCATGAGTAGGACATATAGAGAATGTGGGTGAAACTGTAATATATGGAAGTTGATAGGTTCCTATTACATTTCTGACAAAGTTTTTACATGACTGACTATCTGTTAATCTTTCTCACATATACAAATGAAGAACTGTCCCTCAAGTATATTTACATTGAAGTTCATTTTGCTGATCTAGTGCTTCAAAAGGATCATCCGTAAATCCTACTGGGAGCTGTGAGGAGTTGGTGTAATATGGTGCTTCAGTAGTTCCTGATTGAATAATATTTGGCATTTGCTTCTTATCTTCACGAGCAAATCTATAAGTTGTCCCTTCTGCTGGTGTTGCTTCAAGATTATACATATTTCCAGTTTCTTCTTGAAATTCTTTGAGAGTATCCCTCATATAATCTAGAATTTCAGTTGAAAACTCTTTTCCCCATTTACTCGCAACATTTTCTTTCCCTTTTGTAAAATTAAGAATCGCTTCATTCATACCATTTAATCAGATGGTAGAAAAATGATTTCTAAAACTTCTTAAATATCTATATGTATATGGATATAATCCAGAATTTAACCATTTTGTGATTGTTTTTCTTTTAAGTTCAAGTGAGATTTTTGCTTGTTCCATTAAGTGTTCCACTTGTGTTTTAAATCCTTCTTTATCTCAAGCAAAAGTATATCAGATACGAGCTAGGTTCAGAGTCACCACTCCAATACTTCCAGTCATTTCTGCTGAACCAAAAAGTCCATTTCATCTTTTCTCAAGTTGTGAGAGGTCAAGTTGTAATCTACAACACATAGATCTTACCGCTCCTGGTTTATATGCATCTGGATTTTCTACTGATTCATATTCTCCATCTTCTTTTTGTACTCTTTTGAACTGAGATCATACAAAGTTTTGGAAGTATGGTAATCCGTATTTAGCTGTCATTTCAAATAAAGCATTAATATCTGGGTCATCCCATGGGAAATCTTCTGTGATATTATATGTTGGAATTGGGAATGTGAATACTCTTCCTTTTCTATCTCATTTTACATATACATCAATAAGTGCTCTGTTTATAATCCTCATCTCAGGTTCTAAATCACCATATTTTTTCTTATAGTGCCCTTGTTCAGTTCCTCCAAGGAATAATGATTTTTCTTTGAGGTCATCTGGAACGGTCCAATCAAGAGTTATATTTGTAAATGGAGTTTGTGTCCCCCATCTACTTGGTACATTTAACCCAAAAATGAAATTTTGCATTTGTTGATAGACATATTTATATGTTTTATCATCAATATAGTTTTGTTTTTCTTTTTCAGTTTTAAAGCTTGCATTTGTTTCTTGTAATTCCTGAATTGTTTCTTCTTTATATTTATGAACATATGGAGCAAGGTAAGTATCAAAAGATGAAAATGCTTGTGCTCATGCCCATTCATTTTGAAGGGTTCAAAGGAAGTTTATCATTTGATTTACTGCAGCTTGTAGGTTCTTTGCTGGGCCTGAATCGATTCTATTATCACTCCCATTAAATCATTCTTCAAGTAACGCTCTCAAACTCCACCCAGCACAATATCCACAAAACATATCAAGATCATGGATATGCATATCTCAGTTTCTATGTAGGTTTCAAACTTCAGCTGGGTATATGTGAGAGAGCCAATAGTTCGCTGTTACTTTTCATGATAGGTTTAATATCATTCAACCCAATGAATACCCAGAGTTTGCATTTGCATTTACTCTCCAGTCTGATTTATCAAGGTATTCTTCCATACTTTGCCCTACTTCTATCACGACATTTCTATCTGATCTTTGTTCTGATCTTTTTTCTCTATATACGATATACTTTTTTACTACTTCATCATGTCATTCTTTTATAAGTGCTTCTTCTACAGCATCTTGTATAAGTTCAACTGATGGGATTTCATTCCCTACTTCTGCCTCTATTAGAGCTATAGCAATATTTGTAATGGTTTTTACGGATTCAAAATTATCTCATCCAGCTGCTTTAATCGACTGAACTAATGCTTCTTCAATTTTTGTTCTATCAAAAGATATAATAGCTCAATTCCTTTTTTTTACTTTGTATATAGGCATAAGAGAACATGATAATTATCTAAAATAAAAAGCAAGCACATGTAGTGTTTACATATTTTTATAATATACAATATATAGTGTTTTTACAAATTTTTTGAGGTATTTTAGATTGACTATTTTCATATATATTTCAGTGGAATTTTAAGGTCTGAATTTATAGCGCAAAACTAGATCTAGATAAATTTAAATTTAAACAATACAATATATAGTGCTTTTCTGTTTTAAATTTATTATTATCATAATAACAATAAATAACTTGCAATAACCTCCTAAATTCATACAATCCATGCACCTGGGCAAGGTGTCATATAATCTATGGCGAATTCTTAATTATATTAAGAGTTTAAATAAAACCCCATACATAATATATTATGTATGGGGTTTTATGATTGGAGTTATCTATCCACTACAACTTACACATTCTTTCACATCTAAACTCATTGATCTTACATAATACACTGTTTTAATCCCTTGTTTCCAAGATTTCATGTAGTATCTATATAAGTCAGCTGGAGATGTTTCTTGGGGGTTTATAATCCATTCAAATGATGCTGATTGGTCAATCCATTTGTAGACAACACTCATCATATCAATAACATCTTCCATATCCATGTTTACGTACTCTTTGTAATACCAGAAATTTTCAGAGTTTAGGTTGGGGGCAACTACAACTGTTGGAGCAACCTTATTTGTTTCTACGAAATATCTCTTATAAATCGGGAGCATAGCAGCTGTTGTTCAGACGACTCATGCTGTTGAAGTATTTGGAGCTGGAGCTAAGTGATATGCAAACCTCATACCATCTTTTTTGATATTATCAATAAGTTTACTCCACTTACCAGACATTTTAGAGTTATTTTTAAACCAATTTTTATCTTTTCAAATTATGATTCATTTTGACCATTCCGATCATTCATATATATCATATGTACCTCTTTGTTTTGCTAATTCATTTGAAGCTTTAAATGTATGATATGCAAATAATTCCATAACTTCATCCATTTTATCTCTTGCTTCTTTTGTATCATAAGCAAGCTTACTACATGCTAAGAATTCTGCTACTCATAAGAATCATACTCATACTGACCTATATTTTTTTGCTGTCAATTCAGCTTCTTTGATTGGATAATAATTCAAATCAATAACATTATCAAGAATCCTCATTACAACTGGAGTTACTTTTTCTATTTCCTCAGCTGTATTTACTTTCCCAATATTTATTGAAGCCAGATTACATACTACTGTATCTCAAGGAGTATATTTGATAACTATATTACCATCCTCAATTGCTTCTTCTACATATTTAGAAGCTGATGTATTTTGACAAATCTCAGTACATAATTGTGTAGAATAAATATTTCAAGCATGTTTATTTGGATTGAGTTTGTTTACGGTATCACGATAGAATACATATGGCATTCCTGTTTCAACGGTAGATTTCATGAATTTTTTAAATAATTCTTTTGCATTTACTGTTCTTTTGAGTTCCAAACCTGCATTTTTTTCACATTCTAAGTAAAATGCTTCAAACTCTTCATTAAAACAATCTTGAATTACTTTCCCTGTTTTATCTTTTACTTCTTTTGGATCAAAAAGTGTCCAATCTCCATTTTCTTCTACCCTTTTCATAAATAAATCAGGAATTGAAACAGCTGGAAATACATCAAATGCTTTTGCTCTGATATCTCAAGTTTCTGTTTGAAGATCAAGAAAATCAAATATATCTCTATGCCACATATCAAGAGTTACACTGATAGATCCCATTCTTGCTCAAAGTTGATTTACAGCAATAGCAGTATCATTAATAACCTTTATCCATGGATTTACTCATCCTGAAACTCACTTAATTCCTCTGATAGTTCCCCCTCTTGATCTAATATTTCATAGATATACTCAAATTCATCCACCAAATTTTGAGATTTGAGCCATATTTTCAACATTATGATAAATTGCTCTTAAGTCATCATCTAAGTTTAATTTAAAACATGATGATAATTGATGATAATTTGTTCTTGAGTTTAATAGTGTTGGAGTTGGAAGTGATATTTTCCCTGTAGAACAATATTCGTATATCTTAAGTGCTGTTGCGAGCCTTGTTTCTTTGGGTTCTGGAATTGCTAAAAATAATGCTGCACTCATATACATTTCTTGTGGAAGCTCTTTTACTACTCCGTTTGGATTTAATAGGTATCTTTTTTTATACATCAACATTGTTGTATAATTATAAGAAAGGTCTGTATGTTTATCTAGTTTTGATCATGCTTTTAAGATATCTTCATCACTATAATATTTATAATAATCTTTATAGTAGTGTCCAAGCTCTATATATTCATCAAAGAGCTTTTTATAATGTTTTGCTTCATAGATTTTATGAATATCCATATTTCTATTGTATGAAGCTTCCTTGTATAAATCAATAAGTGAAAGCCTCCCCCCAATAAATTGCCATGAAGTATTTTCAACAGAAATCAAATCAACAGCTGATTTAATCATCATTTTTGTGATATCTGAAGTTTTCATATCTTCAACGATATATTTTTTCAAACTATCAGCTAATTCTTCAAATTTACAAACTCTTGCAAGTTTATACGATACTTTTTTATATGTTTCTTTTACCTTATCCATATCAAAGGCTTCTTTTTTCCCATTTTTCTTTATTATCTTGAGAGTATTTGTTTCTATTTTTTTCTCTAATTTTTCTTTTTGCTTTTGTCTTTTTTTCCTTCTCTCATCTCTATAAATAATGAATTGTTTTGCCACATCAAAATATTTTTGCTCCATAAGCTCAACTTCAATTGCATCTTGAATATCTTCAATAGTAATAACATTACCAGGTTCCGATGAAACGAGATTATCTTCTAATTTTTGGATTATATTATCAGTGATAGCATCAACAAAAGATATGTCTAATATATTACTTGCTTCAGCAGCTTTTTCGATTGCTCTTTCCACTCTACTTCTATCAAATAGAACAAGATCAGATTCCCTTGTTTTTATCACTTTTAATTTCATACAAAAATAGTTATTTACTAATATTTTCCTCTCCTTTAATCTAATGATTTTTCAAAATTTTGCTATAATTTTGTATACAGTTGTGTTAAAAAAAAGCAGGATAATGTTAAAAACTATAAATAGACCTCTCTATTAAATAATCTTATAAAAATTAAGTCAAAAAAATTTGCTTTTTTGTGGAAAATTATCTGAATTATTAAGAAAAAGTTTTTAACATTTTTGTTAAAAACTTTTTCTCTATAGTTCTGGCTTATCAATCTGTAATACCTCTACTTTTCACCCGACTTCTCCATCTGTTATTTTTAGAACATCTTTATCTATCAAATGGAACTTTTTATAGGTCTCATTATAATGTGAAACAGTTGTCCCCAAAGTCTTTCATAATTTCTCTAAATATTCTTCGTATGCATTTAAATGCTTTCATAACTTTGCTACATGCTTTTGAATATCTTTTGCAGCTTCTTCAATCTGCAAAGCTTTTAATCACTGTAATACCGTTTGTAAGTATGCATAAAAACTTGTTGGAGAAACTATGATTACTTTTTTTTCTTTAAATGCATATTCTATTAAGTCTGCAGTGTTTATTTTCATATTTCATACTTTGTTTATGAGGAGATCATAATAGATTCCTTCACTTGGAATAAACATAAAAGCAAATTCCATTGTTCCTTCTTCGGGACGTATATATTTACTCGTTTCATCAATTCTCTTTTTGAGGTCATTTCTAAATTCTTTTTCATGCTTCTCTTTTTCATGTTTTGTTTCAGCCTCGAGTATTCTATTATAATTTTCTAAACTAAACTTTGAATCAATTGGAATTATTTTATCTTTTACAAAGATCACAGCATCAACTGCTTCCCCATTTTTGAAACTATATTGCAATGAATAGTTATTAGGAGGAAGAATATTCTTTAATACACTTTCTAAAAAATATTCTCATAACACTCCTCTTTGTTTTGGGTTTTTTAAAATACTTTCAAGTCCCTCTAGTTGACCTCATATATCTTTAATCTGTTTGTTTGTTTCCTCTAAACTAGTTAATTTTTCTGTTATTTCTTCTATCTTTTTTGTTGACTCAACATTTATTTTTGAACTCGTCTCAAAATTCTTCGAAACATTCCTGTTTGATTCTCAAAGTTTATAATCAATTGTTTTATTCAGGTTTAAAATTTGCTCTTGAAGCAATTTTAAGCTCGAAGTATCTGTCTGAGTATTTTGTTTATTTAATAGGTAAAATATAATTCCTATTAAGCCTGACACTAGAAGTATCAAAAAAATTTCTAAATTCATATTTTTACATTAAAAATCTAACTTAATTCCCTAATACAATACGGTAAAATATCTCCTGCACCTTTCATCTCTTCAGGAAGCCCTTCTAGTACTCTTTCTACATCTTTCCCCTGATATCACATATTCACCAAGGTATCTTTGATCTGTTCAAATAAACTTCTGTCAATAAAGACTTTTGCAGTATTTGTTCATGATGAAGTATCCACCTGTACTTTAAATTCTTTATCTTTCAATTCTAAAATTATTTTTTCAGCCATCTTTTTTCAAATTCACTTGATCCCTTCTATTGTTTTATTATCAGCTGATTGAATTGCATGAATCAGTCTCTCTATTCAAAGAGAGAGTATTTGCATCGCAACCTTTCCTCATACTCATGAGATTTTAATAAGCTCAGTAAATACATCTTTATCCGATTTTTCTAGGAATCCGAATAAAGCTTCAGAATTTTCTGTCTTATGATGATATATAAATATCTCCGCATCATCATTTAAAACAAGGTTTGCAGAGATAATTTCATTAATTACTACTGCGTACCCAACCCCTCCTGATGTCAAAATAGTAAGTGAATTAAAATCTAACTCTATTATTTCTCATTTTAGGTATGAAATCATTTCTGGTACTGCTAAAAAATAATGTATATGAATAGTATATAAAAATTGAAATAAAATGCAATAATAGCAAAAATTATCCTCCTCCAATAAGTTTTTTTCTCTATTTTTTGAATTTTATTTCCATATATGGTACTCTTATTAATAATAATATTAACTTCTGACTCTCATGAGTGAATCTTTCTTCGAAAATACAACTGAACATGGATATAATGGTCCTGATATGTTTGATGAAATGAAAAAACCAAAAACAAAAGAAGCTATTGAAGATAGAGTTTTTTGTTTGGCTAGTAAAATTCCTGATATCATAGATCAAAATATGAATCTTATGCCTCTAAAACCCAAGATAAGAAATGAAAAAATTGTTGAAAGTATATATAATTCAAAATTTGAAGGCACGTACCAAGGTACCCCTGAACAATTAGCCAGAGTTTTTTCATACCTTTTTATAAGAACAAGGGATACTCAAGAAATTCAAGGGAATTATGTACAAATCAAGTTAAACAATGAAAATAGTACTATAAATGTTAGAAGTGAATGAGATTTAAATACAAAATTTTCCTCTATTAAGCATTGAGTAACCGTAAAAGACTTATGAGAAACAAAAATTTTTAAAGACCGTAATTATAAAAAAGTAGAGTTTTACTCAGTAGATCAAGGTGTAAAAATATGATTTATTGCTGAAAATTTAACAGAACCAGTAAAAACAAAAAGCCTCAAACAATTAGACGGATATATACGTTCGATATGACTCAACCCAACTATAGAATTAAAAAGAGCTGCATTTAATAGAGTATACCCATTCAAGGATTATAGATGAGATTTAGATCCTTCAGATGCATTCAGTCCAGCCCATGAAAAAGAGATACGTGCCAGAATTTCAAGAGATAATAATGAAGTGTACCATAAACTTGCTCAAGAATATGAGCTCAGAAGACTTATTGATACCAATAAAATAAGACTCTATTGTCATGAATCAATAGAAGGATTCAAAAAAGAAATAACTGATACAAAAGAATCTAATGCAAGAATGGAAGAAGCAACACCTACAGAACTTAAAGAATTAAAAGAATCAGTTCAAGCTCCTTCAAAAATAACGAATCCAGACCTTCCTAAAAAGAAAACTCCTGAAAATACGATTCAAAGAAAACAAAAAGCAGCAACTATAGAAACAAAAAATAACCTTGTAGAATCTGTATTGAGCAAAATTGAAAACAACGAAAATATCCAAGATTACCTTCAAAATAAACATCCAGACCTTCCTCAAGAAAAACGTTTGGCAAAATTTAAAAGGAGTATATGAGCAGCAAAAGATAATTTTGCAGATAACATAATGACTTTTACTTATCTCCTACAACATTCATATAAAAATTGAGAAAATATTCAGTTATGGGAATATTATCAAGAAAAAACTTGAAAAAACTGGTCAGATCTTTGAAAATCAGGAGAAAATGCTCTTTTTAGAAAATATGCATGAGAAGTACAAGAAATCTATTCATGAAAGAAAATGTCAAACAACCTTACTATCATGCGTGGGCTTATTATTGAGCATGAACTTGGGACAAAATTTGAAAATGTTATAGAGGAAGAAAAAGAGAAATCTCTCTTTAATTTTAAAGAACATTGACTCGATCATTCTCAAATTCAATGAAGAAAAGCTGAGTTTGATGGAGATTGAAAGACTTATTGCTCAAAAACTGTACGTTTATATTTAAATAAATATTTAAATAAATATGGAATCGTAGCAGCTTGGCCAGCATCTGCACAAGCTTTCATAAATAAAGCTGAGAAAAACTGATCCCAAGCACTTAATAGAGCAACTCTTGCACAGGAATTAAAATCCCGTTTTACAAAAAATTGAGAAACTATATTTGACGTATTTCCGAAAACATCTAATGGACATAGATGTATTTGTTTTATATGAAAAGATGCAAACGTATATGTACTTGATGATTATAATTATTCAAGAAAACCAGTACTCCTCACTCAATATTTAAACAATCCTAAATACCAAAATCTTACTTTCATATTAAACAAAGGATATAAAGTATCTCCAAATACTATGCAATCCTAAAACCACACCAAAGAAGCTCTCATCAAGCTTCTTTTTATTTCCTTAAAAATACTCCAAAACTCATTTTGAAAAAATCCCTTTTTGAATATAATCTGGGCGTATTTTTTAAAGAAATAAACACATAAAAACATGATAGAACAAATAATAAAGAGCATATTTGGAGATCCGAGTGAAAAAAGAGTAAAAGAAATCACAAAAGATATCAAAAAAATCCATGAAAATGAAGAAAGCTTCAAGAATTATTCACTTGATGACGTTAAGAATAAAACAGCTGAATTCAAGGCTTTATTTGAAGGACTTGATTTCAAAAATGAAGAAGATTCTAAAAAAATGAGCTCTCTTCTTGATGATATCAAACTTGAAGCATTCGCACTTGTAAAAATAGCTTGTACACTTATTAATGGGCAAGACTTTAAGTTATCAGATGGGAGGTCATTCACTTGGAATATGATTCCATATGACGTTCAACTTGTTTGAGGGCTTTCAATTCACTCAGGAAGTATTTCAGAAATGAAAACATGAGAATGAAAAACACTCGTTGCTACCCTTCCAGCATATTTAAATGCACTTACTGGAAATACTGTACAAATTGTTACCGTAAATGACTATCTTGCTACCAGAGATTCTGAAGAAATGTGAATCTTATATAAATCCCTCGGACTTACCGTTTGAGTTATTTATAATTCTCAACCAAGAGATGAAAAGAAAAAAGCTTATGAATGTGACGTAGTATACGCTACAAATAATGAGCTTGGATTTGATTACCTCAGAGATAACATGGTCTGAACTCTGGAAGATAAAGTTCAATCCCCTCTTTTCTTTGCTATCATTGATGAAGTAGATTCTATTTTAATAGATGAAGCAAGAACTCCACTGATTATCTCTATGCCTGATAACGAACCTACCAGTAAGTATGGGAAGTTTGCCACTCTCTCAAAACACCTTGATAATGGGGTGCATTACAAAATAGATGAAAAACAAAAAACAGCCACTCTCACTGAAGACGGGATTAAAAAAATAGAAGAATTACTCAAAATAGATAATATATATGTTTCTGCTCATTATAATGATCTCCATCATGTAGAAAATGCCCTCAAAGCAAAAGCAGTATATAACAAAGATAAAGATTACCTCGTAAACAATGGAGAGGTCATGATTATTGATGAACATACTTGAAGAGTACTTGCAGGGAGAAGATATTCTGAATGACTTCACCAAGCATTGGAAGCAAAAGAAGGAGTAGAAATACAACAAGAATCAAAAACACTCGCATCAATTACATTTCAAAATTATTTTAGAATGTACTGGAAACTCTCAGGAATGACAGGTACTGCAAAAACAGAGGAAGAGGAATTTTACAAAGTATATGGACTTGAAACTCTTAGCATCCCAACAAACAAACCTATTGCAAGAAAAGATGAAAAAGACCTCCTCTTCAAAAATGAAAAATGAAAATTTGATTATGTCATTGAGCTTATTAAAGAGCTTCATGAAAAAGGTCAACCTATCCTTGTTTGAACGGTTTCTGTTGAAAAATCTGAATATTTAAGTGAAAGACTCAAAAAAGAAGGAGTTTCTCATAATGTGCTGAATGCAAAACACCATGAAAGTGAAGCTGAGGTTGTAGCACATGCTTGACAAAAATGAGCGATCACTATTGCAACAAATATGGCATGAAGATGAACAGATATCAAACTCTGAGAATGAGTAATTGAACTTGGATGACTTATTATCCTTGGGACTGAGAAGCATGAGACAAGAAGAATCGATAATCAATTAAGAGGACGTGCATGAAGACAATGAGACCCTTGAATGACTCAATTTCTTATCTCTCCAAATGATGATGTTATGAGAATATTTGGATGAGATAAACTCTTTGGAGTCTTCAACTCTCCTATGTTTGCTTCCCTTCCTGACAATGAACCTCTTGCGCAAAGTGGAATGTTAACAAACAAAGTTACATGAGTACAAAAACAAGTAGAATGACATAATTTTGATATCAGAAAACATATACTTGAATATGATGATGTTATCAACAAACATAGAACTATCATCTATGAAAGAAGAAATAAAATTCTTAATAGCGAAAACATTGATAGTGATATACATATGATGGTCAAAAATCAAATTCAACAGTTTGTAACTGCAGAATTAACAAAATCATGAGAAGAAATCAATAAAAAAATACTGAAAAAACATGTAAATGAATTTTTAGGTTTTGAGTTGATTGATGACACAATCGAAAACGATGATATAAATGGAATTCAAGACAAAGAAGAATTAGCAACATATATAGCAAATACAGCATCAAATGAACTTACAAACCTGAAAGGAAAAGCTGCTGACATAGAACAGTTCTATACTTTAGAGAGAAGAATAGTTCTCCAATCAATTGATGAACTTTGGATGAGACATATCGATGCCATGAGTAGACTCAGAGAAGAAGTTGCTTTTGAAGGATACGCTCAAAGAAACCCTCTAGTCGTGTATAAAGAAAAAGCTTTTGAAAAATTTAATACTCTTATCTGAGAACTTGAATATAAAGTTATAAAAGCTATCTTCTCAGTAAAAACTATTTCTGAAGTTGATGAAGTTCAACTTAATAGCGAAGATTTTGAAATAAATGAAAACGAATTAGAAAATCTTCTTGATAGCTTTAGTAAAGATAAACAAGTAGATTCAACTCCTACTCAGAAAGGAAATCCATTATTTGCAAAACCTGGAAATACTCCAAAAGCAGTAAATAATAAAAAGACTAAAATTAGAGTATAAAAAAATAAAAAACGCTGATTCTTTTCAGCGTTTTTTCATGTCAATTTTAAAGACAAATAGACTTCAAAATTGAGTATTCATAATCACTAATCTAGACTAGACTAATCCTCTCTTTTTATAAAATTTATTTTATGTAAATTTAAAAGCATTTCAATTAATGTTAGCATTCCGTAATCGCAACTCAAAACACTATAGAATAGTATATTATCTCGTTTTGGAGATTCAGAATAATTTACTTCTATGATTTTTATGTTTCCTGATGATAATATTTTTTCAATGCTAAAAGAAAACCTACCAAATTGGTTTTCTTTAATATCGAGACCTCTTCGTTCTACACCAGAACATTCATTCACAACTTTAAATTTGCTCGTGCCTATACCATTTTCAATTCCATTAACTATTTTCTCCAATAAGCTTTTAACGTCTTTTACTCCACCCTTTTTTTCTTCTCCTACATTAGATTCTTCCAAAATATACTTCTCCTTTTTACTTCTGAGATGATGTTCATAACCAAAGCACATTCAAAATATGGAAAAACATATAAATTGCAAATTACTTTAAAATAATATGTCAAAAAGTAGGTTTTTTTTTAACAATGCTGGGGTTTTCCTATTCGTCAATCTATTTTTCTGTAAAATTATACTCAACTATGTTATTATAATAAAGATATTTTAAATAACTTATAAGACTATGTTTGACCCTTCAAAGCTTGATTTAGATTTAGAGAATCTTGATAGTAATAATGAAAAAAAGAAAGCTGAAATGGTGCAAAAACCAGAAATAAAATGATCAAATGAAACTACTTTAAAAAATAGTGATATATTAAAGGTGGAACAATGAGAAAAGATAGGAACTAATGAAGTCAAAGAACTAAAAAAATCAAAAAATATAACTCCCCCTGAAAAGAAAATACCAAGTGATTTATCAGATGAACAAGTAGTTGCTAAGAAAGAATATTGACCTGATGAGGCAGCTTATGAAAAAAAAGATGATAAAAGTTCAAAACCTGTAAATCAAGATATTTCCCCTAAACTTATTTTTGATGTAAATATATCATCTGTTACAGATATCCTTACTATACTCGTTGAAAAAGAGTATGATTTTGTAGTGATTGAACCAACAGACGACCATGTAAAGATTAGCTATAGAAAAGATAAAATTGAAAAGGAAGTAAAGCTCATAAAATACCCTATTTATTCACAAATTTTAATAAAATCAAAGACTCTTACAAAGCTTAAAGTTGACGAATCATCAATAACTCAAGAATGAAGTTGAGAAATAAGATTAAAAAACAAAAACTACAAACTTCTCAGTAAAACATCCCCTTCTAATCTATGAGAAAAACTATTCTTAAAAGTTGTAGAGGATACGAACAAGCTCATAAAAAAAGTAACAAAAAAAACATCTCTTAACCAGATTTTATGATTCTTTACTGCAGGGATTTTCTCTCTCCTTCTTATTGGATGAGCATTTCTTGCTTTTATACTCTTCAACTCGAACAATGTAGCTGATCTTACATTCTTTAATAACCTGTGAGTTGATGTATGAAGTATAAAGGACTTTACAGCAAAACTTGTTGATGGAATATTTTTCTCAATTATCTTTATAGAAACTATTTTTCTTTTCATTTTTACTTTCAAAGCCCTCCTTACAAAAAAAGATTTTAAACAAAAAAAGATTGCAAGAACAGTTTTATCGATATTTTTTCTTTTCCTTGTTCTTATTTCAAGTTTCATTTGGCTTACTCTGAGTACAAAAATAACGAGTCTAACAGGTTTAAACTACTGAAAAATAGAAACCTATGACAATTCAAAATTTTTAAGTAATATTTTTGATGAAAATTGATCAAAAATAAATTTAAATTCTAGGATTATAGGGCCTGTAACTATAAGATTTGATATAGAACCCTTTATCGACAAACTTATCGCTGATTGATTTACCCCTCAAAGTATTACATGGGTATTTGAAGATGAAGAAATTGAAAAACCAATTGAAGATTTCAAGCTCATGAAAGAATTTAATAAAAAAGGTCTATTTAATGTAAAACTACTTATCACTGGTTTAAATTTAAAACAAGAAATCGAAACTTTAGAAAAAGAAATTGCAAAGGTAAATATAGCTAACATAGTGGAAATAAAGGAAAAAAAGATCGACAATGGAGGAAGTATTTTTGATTTTGATGCAAGCGATCTTAAAAATTTATGAAAAATAAAATGGTACTATATTCCAGATCTCAATGGAAAAAGTGATAGTGAGCAAACTGAGCTTGTTAATAATGCATTAGCAAAAGAAGTATTAACTGGAGATCTATTCACCAGCAAAATTATTTTTGATCAGGAGGTTATTTTATGAATGAGAATAATTGATACAAATGATGAGTCAGATGGACTTGATAAAATATTTATTATATCAAAGGATGAATCTGATAATATCAATGGAGAAATTAGTTATACAAGGTGAATAGAAAATGATTTAGAATATGAAATCAAAGTCAAAAATCCAGAAACAGCTTTTTGAAATTGATTTATAGAGGAGTTCAAATGGAAAATCTGAGATAAAGATATTACAAAAGAGGTTGATTTAACAGATCTTGAAGGGTCCTCAACTATCAAATATGAATTTAAAGAATATGGAAAGCATAAGATTATCGTTTCCTTAACAGATTCTAGATGACAAGTAAAAGAACTCTCTACCATTATAGATATCCCTAAAAAGTTAAAATTAAGACAAGAACTCCTAATCAATAATGCTGGTGAAAAAATTGAAAATCTAAACTATGAAAAACAATTAAACGAATATTATATAAATGAAATCTGAATACCAACTCAACTTGGACTTGATGCAAGGCTCATCAAAGCAGATAATCTCCTCTATACTCTAAAGAAAGTAGAGTGGGACTATAATTCAGATTGAGACATAGATGCGACATGAAAACTTGTACAATATGATATTAATTCAGAATGAAACCATACCTTCACTGTTCATTACACATTTGTACATAGAAAGGTAGCAGATGATATAATAAAAATTACAGAAAAAATATATATAGAATCTGTCACGAAAGATGCCCAATTAAACCTGAACATCAAAAAAACAGGAAACTATGTCCCTATTATCGTTCAATTTGATGCTTCAACAAGTCAGGTAAAAAATGAAAATATTGTAAAATTTATTTGGGATTATTGAGATTGAGTTGTTGAAGAAAGAGACTCTATCGTAAAATGACACAAATATACAACTCCTGGGGATTACGAAGTAAAACTTACTGTTGTAACAGAAAGTGGGGAAAAACATTCTATCTCTAAAAAACTTATCCTTATACCAAAACCTCAAGTAGTGCAAATATCATCAAGTATGAAAAAAGCACCTATATGACAAGGTATAGACTTCTTATCTGATAAATCAGAAGGACAAATCACTTGATACTTCTGGGATTTCTGAGATGGATCAACTTCAATTGAGGCAAATCCTACTCATTATTATACAAAAGCAGGTTCATATAAGATTAAACTCAAGTTAGACTTTGCCAATAATAACGTATTAGAAGATACTACTACAATAGATATATTTGAAGAATAAAACTATTCACTCAACAAGGCAATAAAAAACTCTCATCAATTCATGATGAGAATTTTTTTAGAGAAAATAACTAGCTTTAAATTAAAAACAGATACTCATTTACGAGTATCTGTTTTTTTGTAATTAAGACTTCAGACTTTTCAAGAAGATTAAATAAGTTTTTTCAATATTACTTTTTAATATCTTCATCTTGATCTTGTAGTTAATTCCCTTCTCCTTGT
>MAAC01013426.1_pt1 | contig 137423 bp, 128 predicted proteins | sample 1115981 | NCBI WGS metagenome assembly MAAC01 (sample SAMN04961126, study PRJNA320927) | seawater metagenome | isolation source: sample BD02T64 sea water enriched with oil for 64 days | place: USA:Gulf of Mexico | collected 2013-07-27
TAAAGTTTGTCAGGTTACCGGTAAGCGGCCCGTAACTGGAAATAATGTATCGCACGCTCATAACAAGACTCGTCGTCGTTTTGAGCCTAACTTGCACCACCACCGTTTCTGGGTTGAAACTGAAAAGCGCTTCGTAAGACTGCGTGTTTCAGCCAAAGGTATGCGTATTATCGATAAGCTTGGTATCGATAAGGTGCTTAAAGACATCCGTGCTAACGGCGCGAAAGTGTAAGGAATAGGATTATGCGAGAGAAAGTAAAGTTAGTTTCAACAGCTGGTACTGGTTATTATTACACCACTGATAAGAATAAGCGCACCATGCCCGAGAAAATGGCGTTTAAGAAATACGACCCCGTTGTTCGTAAGCATGTTGAGTTTAAAGAAGCAAAAATTAAGTAAGTTTTAGCTTGTAGTTTAAGTAGCTTAATTTACTGACAAAGCCGTCATGAGGCAACTCATGACGGCTTTGTCGTGTCTGGGTGTTAAGGTTGTGGTGGTTTTATACCGCAGTAAGTTGGCCTTCTTTTTTGATATGGATGACTTCTTCTTTATGAAATAAACGCCCCTGGGTTTACGGATAGTGATTATCTGCCACACTGAACAGTGGTGTATGTGTAATTAACTGACAATTTACCTAAGAACTGCTTATGGCCGATGTATATTTAGCTCGACAACCGGTATTTGATCGCAATCTCAATGTGGTAGCGTATGAGTTGTTATACCGTGGAAGTATGGTGAATAATGCTGCTTCTATGGGGGATGCTAACGAAGCGACGATGCAGGTTTTGGTCAATGCATTTTCTGAAATAGGGTTAGAAAAGATTACCAGTGGCCACCCAGCGTTGGTTAATATTACTCAAGATATTCTGACGTCGGGTCAGTTACCGAAAGGGCTGCAAAAATTATTAATACCTGAAATATTAGAAGATGTCCTTGTAAATGAAGAGGTTATCCAGGAAGTCAAAAACCTTGTTAATGTGGGTTATCGCGTTGCATTGGATGACTTTGTTTACAGTGATGAATGGAAACCGTTAATTCCTAAGGCAAGTTTTATTAAGTTAGATGTAATGGATTTGGGGGTGAGTGGCGTTAAGGAGCAGGTTGCAAAATTGCGCCTAGTCGGAGATGTTGAAGGTAAGCTATTGGCGGAAAAAGTCGAAACTCATGACGAGTTTGAGTTGTACCGTACAATGGGATTTGATTATTTTCAGGGATATTTTTTATGCAAACCCCATGTGATGGCCGGGGAAAGTGTGCCTGCATCGGGTATGGTTGTTGCTTCGTTATTGGCGGAATTAAGTACGGATGATTACGATATTGAACGTGTAGAACGTATTATTTGCCAAGATCCACGATTGTCTTATAAATTGCTCCGAGTTGTTAATTCTGCGTCATTTGGTTTGACGCGAACCATTAAAACCATTACTGATACCATCGTTATATTGGGGGCATATGAGCTGCGCCGTTGGGCGGGAATGCTGGCATTTTCTGCAATGGATAACAAACCTAATGAGCTGTTGGTCACCGCGATCGTTCGCGGAAAGATGTGTGAGTTAGTTGCAGAAAAACTTAATCGACAGTTTAGTGGTGGTTACTTTACGGCAGGATTGTTGTCTTTGTTGGATGCGCTGTTAGATAAGCCACTTGTAGAGCTGGTGCAGCAAATGCCGTTGTCCGCCGAACTGGAATTGGCGTTACTAACAGGTGGTGGTGATATTGGTGCTGTATTACGATTGGTCGTAGCTTATGAAGCAGGCGACTTTGATCATGCAATAATGAAAGGCCTTGAAGCAGAAGATTTATGGGATATTTATTTAAAAGCCTTGGAATGGTCGGATCTAGCGCAACACTCTATGGTCGAATAGTCTATGGTGGCGTAGCGTTTTTTGTTAGAAGAATGTTTCCAACAGTATCGATGTAACCCTGCCAGTTGATGTCAATGTACGTTGTAGACACTGTTTCAGCGATAAGTGCTGGCCCATGGATGATTTGCCCAGCCACTAGATTTGATCGTTGATATATGCGGCTTCCTTCTGTGGTAAGGGTGGGCTCTACTGTGGGTTGTGTCGGGATTGTTGGTAGTTCAATGCTCGGTTGTTGGCCTGTTAATGCGACGCGCACGTTAACTATCTCAATATCTATATCCAGTGCATGTCCATATCGGTGGTAGTGTTGTTGATGGAAAGCTTGCGCAATAGTTGTTAGTGCACTTTTCTCATATTCAGTTTTATATTTTGTCCAAGGCACATTAAGAAAAAACGATTGGCCTTGATAGCGTAGATCTAAGGAGCATGTGACGCTAATTGATGGTTTGTCGATACCTTCTTGTTGCAGTGCCTTGGTTCCTTCGGCGATTAACACATCGAAGTAGTGCTGGATTTTTTCGGGACTGCGTTGGGTGTTGGAATTGTTGACGCGGTTATTAATATTGGTGGGAATGATACCCGATATTGATTGTGACAGTTGACGTTCGGTGACGGAGGTTAGCATGCCAAATGCAGAAAGCACGCCGCCATGAATGGGTACCAACGCTTTTTCCATTTGTAGAGCATCGGCGAGAGCACAAACGTGCAGTCCTCCTGCCCCCCCAAAGCTGCATAAATGAAATTGTTGGATGTCGACACCTCGCTGAACAGAGATAACGCGTAAAGCGCTTGCCATGTGATCATTAGCAATGTCAATGATGCCTTGTGCAGTGTCTGTGAGGCTAAGATTTAATTGGTTGGCAAGGGGCTGGAGTGCTTGTTGTGCGGCGTTGACATCAAGAGTCATGTTGCCACCAAGGAATAACTCTGGGCGTAATCGACCGAGCATGACGTTGGCGTCAGTTACCGTAGGCTGGATCGGTTTGTTGTTGTTCTTATTGCGTTGTACATTGCTATTGTTAATCGTTCTTTTGTAACAGGCGGGGCCTGGATAGGCACCTGCTGACTCAGGGCCGACCTGCAATAAACCACCGTCATCAATATAAGCAATGGAGCCGCCGCCTGCGCCAATAGTATGCATGTCCACTTGTGGGACTGCGACAGGCCAGGGGCCAATACTGCCCTCTGTGGTGAGTTTGATGTGGCCTTGAATAGTTGCTACGTCAGTAGAGGTTCCTCCCATGTCAAAGGTGAGTAAGTTGGGTGTGTTGCTGGCGTTACCCATAAAACGAGCGCCGGAAAGGCCGCCAGCAGGCCCAGATAACAGCATGTTGACAGCATGATCAGCGGCTTGTTTTGCATCGATCGTGCCTCCGGTAGATTGCATTACTGCAATATTTGCTGGGAAGAGTGCTTGGCGAAGTTGATCGATGTAACGTTTCACCAAAGGACCAAGGCTTGCATTAAGCCAGGTCGCAATTCCTCGTTCATATTCTCCACTGGTGGGTAGTATTTCCGAAGAGCGACTTACGTAAGCAAATGGTGTTAACGCGGTTTCAATGGCCTTTTCCGTTGCTGGGTCAAGGTAGGAAAAAAGTTGGCAAATGGCGATTGCTTCGGGTTTTGCTGCTTTGATTGCATCAATAAGAATGGTGATATCGGTTTCGCTGATAGGGGATGTTTCTTGACCATTGGCATTGATTCGTCCTCCGGTTTCAAAGCAAAGTTCTTTTTCTACAGGTATGGTCCTGGGTCTGGGCTGTAAATTGTATAGTTCGGCGCGGGATTGGCGTCCAATGGTGAGGATGTCGGCAAAACCTTTGTTGGTGACAAAGGCGGTTTTAACCCCTTTGTTTTCGAGAGCTGCGTTGGTTGCAACTGTGCTGCCATGGGTGATGCGCAACTCGCCTGATGTGGCTGCATCCATTAGCCCCATTTCTGTGATACCTTGCAGGATGGCTTGTTCAGGAGCGCTGGGGGTAGAAAGCACTTTGTGTATGCGCAGCAATCCATGGTCAAGTAATACAAAATCGGTAAACGTTCCGCCGGTATCTACACCCAAACTCATCATCTTATGCAAAACCCTGTAAACTGTTGTGGACCAAATTAAGTAGAGGATTCTATAACGATGCCTGAGTTACCGGAAGTAGAAACCACGCGGCGAGGAATTGAACCGTTTTTAAATGGCCAAAAAATTCGTTCCATTGTCGTAAGGCAGCCTAAGTTGCGCTGGCCTGTATCGGAAGAGCTTAGTGCTATAAAAAATTTGAAGATCGATGCGGTGGAGCGTCGCGGTAAATATTTGTTGATACGAACAGTTAAAGGCACGGTGATGGTTCACCTTGGTATGTCTGGAAGTCTGCGTATGGTACAAAAGCGTGAGCCACCATTGTTCCATGACCATGTTGATTTGCTGTTATCCTCTGGAAATATGTTGCGTTATACCGACCCCCGGCGTTTTGGGGCCTGGTTATGGACGGATAAACCACCAGGAGAGCATAAGCTTATTGAAAAACTGGGGCCAGAGCCGTTAACTGATGCATTTGATGTGGAGACCTTGTGGCAAAAGTCTAGAGGTAAGAAATGCCCCATTAAGACATTTGTCATGGACAGTCATATTGTGGTTGGGGTGGGTAATATCTATGCCAATGAGGCGTTGTTTCAGGCAGGCATTCACCCTAAGCGTTTAGCGGGAAAGGTTTCCAAAAAGCGCTATGGGCGGTTGGTTGAGTGTATCAAGGACGTGCTGGCTAGGGCAATTGAGCAAGGTGGTACTACGTTAAAGGATTTTGTGGGGGGCGACGGTAAACCTGGGTATTTCAAACAGGAGTTACAGGTCTACGGTCGAGGTGATATGCCTTGTATAGTCTGTGATCGACCGCTTAATGAGATACGTATTGGACAAAGATCTACCGTTTTCTGTAAAGTCTGCCAAACTTAATAAAATAAAGGCAATATTTAGAGGTGCCTGTAGCAAAAATAGCGTTTTTTTGCATTATTGGGCTGAAAACCCTGAATGTTGTGTTTATACTGAAACAAAATAGGTTAATGAGGATAGGAATATGCGCGGCCTGAAAAAAAATATAAGAGCGAACATGTTAGCAGTTGTCGTGATGATTATGACCGCGCTTCCAGGAATTACTGTGGCAGAGTCCATCACTGAGCGCCCATCTGGGGCCGAAATGACGGCGGATTTTGTGTTGGTTAGACCGTTAATGCTTGGTGCTACTGTGCTTGGCACGGTGGTGTTTGTCGTATCGTCTCCCTTCTCCGCATTGGGCGGTAATTTTAAAGAAGCTGCTGATACCTTGGTGGGAACGCCTTTTCGCTCAACCTTTATGCGTTGCTTAGGTTGTGGTACCAAGCATATGATTAAGTAGTACATTAAATAGCTAAATCAATAAACACAAAAAGCCCGCTGTTCTTGTTAACTCTTAATAAGAACAGCGGGCTTTTTGTGTTTATTGATTCGCAGAATGTTTAGGTTGCAGTGTTTAGATCACTTTACCTGTGCCTCTCCCACTCCTCTTGGGTCTGATGCCGCAGAGACTTTGCCGTTTTGTTGGTTCCATAAAATGGCCTGCATATTGCCGTAACGTCGCCCAACAGGTTTGAGGTTGTGACCAAGTCGCTGTAATTGTTTTCTTTCAAATTTAGAGAATGTTGTTGGTTCAATTTGGATGACATCTGGCAAATATTGATGATGAAAACGGTCTCGAGAAACCCAATCTTCGGGGGGCTTACCCTCAATGGCTTCCAATAATCCAAGGAATACCATGGTTATAATACGACTACCCCCCGGGGTTCCTATAATGGCCACTTGCTTGTTGTTATCAACGCTGAATTCGGCAAATGTAGGGGTCATGCTGGATAGTGGGCGCTTACTTGGAGCAATGGCGTTGGCTTGAGAGCCGACTAGGCCGTATGCGTTTGGAGAGCCAGGTAAGGCGGAGAAGTCATCCATTTCATTGTTTAGCAATACCCCTGTGCCCGGTACGGTAAACCCTGAGCCAAAAGGCAAATTGATGGATAATGTTGCTGATACATAATTGCCATGTTTATCAATAACGGATAGATGGGTAGTGTGGGTGCCGCTATGGTTACCATAAGGCTTGCCAAGGGATTTGCTGTCGGTAGCTTTTAATAAATTAATCGATTTGGCAAGCTTTTGGCCATAAATAGGATCGGTGAGTTGGGTAGTGGGTACTGGGTAAAAGTCGCTATCGCCTAGATGTTCAGCTCGATCTCGATAGGCCCGGCGCATAACTTCAACTAAAACATGCTGCTGGGTGATAGGGTCAAGTAATGGATAGTCTATTGCCTCAAGCATATTAAACATCTCAGCAAGCGCGATGCCACCAGAGGACGGGGGTGGGGCGGAAACAATTTTGACGAGACTGTTGCTGTTGTTGTAGGTGAACGTAATAGGTTGTCGCTCAATAATGTTGTATTGGGATAGGTCATCTAGTTGCCAGATACCGCCTGCCTTGGTTACACCGTTAACCAATTGTTGTGCGAGAGCTCCTTGGTAAAAACCTGCTTTGCCCTTGGTTGCGAGAGTGTTTAGGGTCTTGGCGAGGTCTTTTTGGGTGATGATGGTGTCTGAGGTGAGATTATTGGTTATCAATGTGTTGTGGCTTTCTGGAAAGCGAGATAATACTTCTTCTCTGTATGCTGCTAGTTGTAAATACACTCGGTCAACTTGAAAGCCTTGGTCTGCATGTTGTATAGCGTGTTTAAGAGTGCGATTTAACGGCAATGTACCGTATGCGTTGGCGATATGTGCAAAGGCCGCAGGTTGGCCAGGGATGCCTGCGCTTAAAGGGCCGTTGATAGCGAGGTCGCGGTTAACCTTTCCTTGTTTATTAACATACATGTCATGAGTGGCAGCAAGGGGAGCCTTTTCCCGAGCATCTATCATCACATCTTTGCCATCAGTTGCTCTATGTAATAACCAAAAGCCACCGCCACCAACTCCGGCGCTGTACGGTTCAACGACACCTAGCACAGAGGCTACGGCGATAGCGGCATCAAAGGCGTTACCACCTTCGGCTAAAATATCCATACCTGCTTGAGTCGCAAGAGGGTGTGCACTTGCAACAGATGCTTGGGCGGGAAACTGAGTAGAGGTTGAAATAGTAGATTGCGATTGTTGGCAGCCAGTGGCAAATAATAGCGTGACAGCAGCAAAAATGAGGGTGTGACGTAATCCCATGATGATGATCCTAAAGTGAATGACACCCTAAAATAGTTAGCTTACTAGGGTGTCAACATCATAACGCGGGATTGCCGGGATAAATAGAAATTATTACCCCGTTAGTTGATGGTATTTTTCCATCAGTTGTTCTTCGTTTTCGACGTTGGCAGGGTCAAGCGGAATGCAGTCCACAGGGCAGACTTGCTGGCACTGCGGTTCATCGTAGTGACCAACACACTCAGTGCATTTCTTGGGGTCAATTTCGTAAATTTCCACGCCCACAAAAATGGCTTCGTTGGGGCATTCGGGCTCGCAAACGTCACAGTTAATACAGTCGTCGGTGATAATAAGTGCCATTTGCTGCTCTCTTGATGGTTCTACTGCTAAAGATAGTCCGCATTTTACCAGTATGAGGCGACTTTTCCACCGTGAAGCTGTGTGGTCTTTATTTTGGCGGATGTTTTTTGCGCAAAGCATCTGCAACGACATTGGGTACAAATTGTGCTGCATCGCCACCCATAGCGGATATTTCTCTTACTAAGGATGAGGATATAAATGACAGTCCTTCATCGGGGGTAAGAAAGACGGTTTCGATACTTTTGTCGAGGTTGCGATTCATGGTTGCAAGTTGGAATTCGTATTCAAAGTCGGAAACGGCTCTAACTCCGCGTAATACCATGTTGGCATTTTTTTCTTGGCAGTGAAAAACTAACAATCCGCTAAACCCACTGACGTTTACGTTGTCCAAGTGGCTGGTGATTTGTTCTGCCAATGTAATACGTTCTTCTAGGCTAAATAGAGGGTTCTTCTTTTTGCTATCAGCGACAGATATGGTGACATGATCAAATAATCGAGCCGCACGTTCAATAAGATCTAGGTGCCCATTAGTGAGAGGGTCAAAAGTACCGGGATAAATAATACGTGTTGCCATAAGTGAGTCCTAATTGAACGGGCACATGGGGGTGCAGAATGTCTGTATGTTACCTGGTGAGAAGAACAGTGCAACCTATGATGGTTATGGTAGAGTCGATAGCTGTTTATATCGCAGGTCTCTAAGACCACACCAACGCATAGTTCGTTGGTGCTATTAGCAAGATTTGGAGAATCGCGGAATCGCTGTTTTTACCTTCAAATTACTATAGATACTTAGTTGGAGTTGTTAGATGGAAAGTACGGATCACAATGGAATGTATCAAGGTCACGGATTTCATAAAAGCTTGCCCAGTGGAAAGGCGTCAGGTGTTATTACGGTTTCTGCGGGGATGGTTCGCTTTGAGCCTGGAGTTAGTGATCATAGAAGTGAGAGTTTTTCCATTGAGGGTTGTGAATTTTCTCTTGGCGGAGCCAGTGATCGGTTGGTTTTTATCCGGCATTCGTCACGGCCGGAGTGGTCTTTTTACACCAGTGACCGGTGTATTCTGAATAATCCATTGTTACAAGGTGTGCCTTCTGTTGCTTTGCAATTGCAAAAAGCCAAACGTATCCGTTGGTTTAATCATTCGGTAGTGGTTGCTGTATTACTGATGATGGTGATGATTCCCGTGGTGTTGTTTTCATCAATGGACACTATAACTGGCTTCGCTGCTAAACAAGTCCCTCCTGAGTGGGAGCATAAAATGGGTGAAACTGTTTATGCGCAATATCAAATTGGTGAGCAGTTAATGTCAGAGGAGGGGACCAAAAAGTACCTTCTGCCAATCATTGATCCTTTACTCGTGGCTTTGGATAACCCTCGGTTTACGCCGCAATTCTCTATTGTTAATGACTCTGAAATTAACGCGTTTGCATTACCCGGTGGTTTTGTGGTGATCAATAGTGGGCTGATTTTGGCAGCAGATTCCGCAGATGAAATGTTGGGGGTGTTAGCCCATGAATTGTCTCATGTTACGGAACAGCACAGTGTACGCAATATTATTAGTGCGGCGAGTGTCTATTTGAGTATTGACCTATTGTTGGGCGATGTCAGTGGATTGTTAGCAATGATTGCTGATGCCGCCCCCTTATTGTTAAATCAACAGTTTTCCCGAGGGTTTGAGCGAGAAGCGGACGAAAAAGGTTATGAATTACTGGTCCGGGCGAACATAGACCCAAAAGGTCTGGCTAGTTTTTTTGAAAAGCTAATGGCAGAGCAGGAAAAGCAGTTAGAGAAAGTGGAAGATGAAACAACTCGAGAGTTAATGATTGCAGCAGAAGGTTTGTTAAGTACACACCCGGCGACGGAAGATCGAATTGCCTACATTTTGTCGTTAGTAGAAAAAAATAGTAAAAACCAAGATGTGCCGTATTTAGTGTTTGTTGAGAAATTTGATGCGCTGAAAGTTGCTGTGAAGAACTTTGTAGTATCTAAAAAATTAGTACAGCCAGCCGAATCTATTTAAGCTTAGAGTAAGAGGAATACTATGAAAACTGAAATCAAAGGCAGCAAAGCCTTTTCATATATTGATGTGGAACTTGAGCCGGAAGAAGTGCTGACAACGGAATCCGACGCGATGTCCAGTATGTCTGCTGACTTGGATTTAACGGCGCAGTTGAATGGCGGGTTTGTGAAGGGTATTCTTCGAAAATTTCTCGGAGGAGAAACCCTTTTTATCAGTCAATTTTCCAATAATACGAATGGCAATCGTCAGTTAACGATAGTGCAGCCGACACCGGGCGAAATACGAAGTGTAGAACTTAGTGGTGATATGTTGTATTTGCAGCCGGGTGCTTTTCTGGCGTGTACTGATGGCGTAAAGATGGGCTTGAATTGGGCGGGGTTTACATCATTGATCGCTCGAGAGGGTTTGTTTCGTATGGTCGTGAGTGGTGAAGGTACAGTGTGGTATGGCGCTTATGGGGCGTTAGTGGAAAAAGAAATTGATGGGGAATACATTGTAGATAGCAGTCATCTAGTGGCTTATGAGCCATCCATAAAACTGAAGTTACAGTTGGCGGGTGGTATTTTTTCAAGTTTCTTTGGTGGCGAAGGTTTGGTTACGCGTGTTGAAGGAAAAGGGAAAATAGTTATTCAGACACGTAGTATTTCTGGCTTAACCAGTTGGTTGAACCCCAAGTTCTGGTAAGTCTCAAATCTTAATGAATTTTGGGTTTTGAGATTTAATAGATCATATGTATTGGTAGAAAGGACAATAACGATGCAAGTAGAATTTGTACATCAGCCAGGAAATACCGCCGCCAAAGTAACGCTGCAGCAGGGCGAAACCTGTACTGCTGAATCCGGCGCGATGATAGCCATGAGTGGTAATATGGATATCACTACAACAACCCATAAAAAGGGAAGTGGAGGTATATTAAAAGCGATTAAACGTAAAATAGCAGGGGAATCCTTGTTCCTTAACCATTTTGAACCTTTAAAAGGTGCCGGTGAGGTGTGGTTGGGTACGGCGTTGTCGGGTGATATGTTTGCGTTAGATTTGGATAGTGAAAATCTTATTGTGCAAGGTAGTTCCTTCTTGGCTTGTGAGGACGCTATCGACATTGATCTAGGTTGGCAGGGGTTTAAGTCAATATTTTCAGGGGAAAGTGTTTTTTGGGTCAATCTAAGTGGTAAAGGAAAAGTGATCGTTAGCTCCTTTGGTGCTATTTACCCCGTTGAAGTTGATGGTGAATATATTGTTGATAGTGGGCACATTGTAGCATTTAATGAAACGTTGGATTTTTCTATTACTAAAGCGGGAAGCAGTTGGATTCAATCAATATTAGGTGGTGAAGGACTGGTATGTAAGTTTTCCGGAAAAGGAACGGTTTGGTGTCAATCTCATAATCCTCGTAGTTTTGGACGCGTGATGGCGAGCAGTTTACGAGAGCGTCGAGCGTAAAGCGTAAAGCTGAGGGTTAAGTGGTACGGGGTCGGTTAAAGGTATAGTAGTGAAATTATACTGAGAGGCTGTAGTAGAAAAATTATAGCAATGACGCTGTATCAAAAAAGATTGTATTAACAAAATTGTACCAAGGACAAGAATATGGAAACGTATACTGTAAAAATTACCGGTGAAATCAGCGAATATCAACAGCGAGAAGACGCAATATCTGCATTTTCAAAATTGTTTTCTATCTCTCTAATTCAGACTGAGAATACATTTAAAAAAGCACCCATTGCGATTAAAAAAGATATTTCTCTAGAAAAAGCGGATCAATTCAAAGAAGCGCTTATTGGTATTGGTGTTGAGTGTATTGTTATTTCCAGTGCAAGGGAGAACGATGCTGCTAATAGAGCTGCGAATGTGGTAGAAAACGAAACAAAGCCTTCAATAGAAAATGAATATAATGCCCCAGTAGAAAGCGTGATAGAAAGTGCGGTTGAAAACACAGCAGTCAACGAAACAGTAAGAGCAGTAGAAAATACGATACCAGACGCGTTGGAAGAGTCGGAAGAGAAGGCGTTTCGTGGGTTGAACTTTACAATAGAGGGTGACCCTGACTATGGTTTTGTAACGGTTCAGTTGCCAGCAAACGAAATGATTAAAGTCGAATCTTCCGCGATGGCAACAATGGATACTAACCTTCAAATGAAAACTAAATTTAAAGGTGGTATTGGTCGAATGGTGACGGGGGAATCGATATTTATTAATGAATTTACGGCGGAAGGTGCTCCTGGTGAAATTGGCATCGCCCCTGGTGCTCCAGGAGATCTAAGTCATCAGTATTTAGATAATCAAACGATATTTCTGCAAAACTCGGCATTTGTTGCTTGCTCAAATGATGTCAATGTTGAAACCAAGTGGCAGGGGTTAACGAAAGGTTTTTTCTCGGGTGAAAGTCTATTTTTGATCCGTTGTAGTGGTGTTGGTGATCTTTGGTTTAACACCTATGGTGCTATTATTGAAATTGATATCACGGAAGATTATGTCGTCGATACTGGAAATATTGTCGGATTTACCGAAGGCCTGGATTATAAGATCACCAAGGTGGGAGGTTATAAATCATTGTTTTTCTCTGGTGAAGGGTTTGTTTGTCGTTTTAGTGGGCAAGGTAAAGTGTGGATTCAAACCCGTGGTGTTGATGCCCTGGTAGGCTGGGCGCACTGGTTTAGACCAATAAAGAAAAATAATGGGTAAACAGAAGGATAGTTGTTAGATGTCGTTGATAGGTGCTTCAAATTGCCTCTATTGATTGATATAAACTATCAATAGTATAAATAAGAATGATTTTAACTATCTCTCTGGGCGTTGCATACTGCTTATGAATCGCGGTTAACACCGTGATAACAACATAATGAGTAACAAGCCCATGGAGATTATCCAATGTTAGAGAATAAAGAAGGTCAAGCCGTACCTGCTGTTGTTTTTCATACCCGAGAGAATAATGATTGGTTAGATGTTTCCACGGAAACTATTTTCTCCCAGAAGAAAGTGATTGTGTTTGCTTTACCGGGAGCATTTACACCAACGTGCTCATCTACTCACCTTCCTCGTTATAATGAATTGTCTGCTGTATTTCGTGAGCATGGTGTCGATGAAATTGTTTGTCTAAGTGTTAATGATGCCTTTGTTATGGATGCGTGGAAAGAAAACCAAGACGCTGCCAACATCCGTTTTATTCCTGATGGAAACGGTGTGTTCTCTGAAGGTATGGGTATGTTGGTCAACAAAGATGATCTAGGTTTTGGTCAGCGTAGCTGGCGTTACAGTATGCTTGTGAATGATGGCGTAATAGAAAAAATGTTTATTGAACCGGATGTGCCAGGCGACCCGTTTCAGGTATCTGATGCAGATACAATGCTGCGACATGTAGCCCCGGATGCTGTACAGCCTCCTAGAATAACCTTGTTTAGTAAAGCTGGGTGTTCCCATTGCAGTCGTGCAAAACAGGCGCTTTTGAGTAAGGGCCTTGGTTACGAAGAGATCAAATTGGGTGTAGGTGGTGTTAGTTACAGTTCATTGGTAGCGGTTAGTGGTGCAGGTACTACGCCGCAGGTGTTTGTAAATGGCGAGAATATTGGTGGTGCAGATGAATTGGAACACTGGCTACGTCAGATTGGTTAAGAGAGCGAGAATTAAATGACATAGTGCAGTTCGTTAGCTGCATGTTTTGCTGTAATCATAGTTTGCCCTCCATACACGAACAGATAAAATCGTTACCAGACGCACCCTACATGTTCCGTCCTGGAATCAACAATAGGGTGCAGGGTAACGACTGGATCAAAAATTATTGACTTAAAATACAAACCCTTACGGAATAATTTTTAGAACCTTAAGTGTCTCCATTGTGAGTTTCTTTCGAAATTTCAAATCTGATTTTTTATGTATTTCAATATGATTAGCAAAAAACCAAGTATGATCGTTAATGAGTATATAGCCTACAAACCAACCGTCTTCTCCTGACCATCCCGTTTTTGACCACATTTTGTAGTTTTTATGCTCTTCTGACATCATTATATTCTTCAGCGTTTTAATATGGGACTTTTGTATTGGCAACTCTTCGGCATGGACTTTACGTAAAAAATTGATTTGATCCTTAACTGAAATTCTGAGTTCGCCATCTAACCAAAAACGAGAAATATCTCTACCAGTTGAGAAGTTCCCATAATCAAACTTGCGCAAATATTCGAGATATTTTTCGTTACCTACTTGCCTTGCATAACGCTGATAGCACCATACGCACGAATATTGAAAGGCACTTTTAAGGGTTTGATCTTTATTCCATGACGCGTATTCTCGCTCTTTACCATCCCACTCTATTACTTCCAATTGACCTTTGATCAGACCTTCTTCTAATATAATAAGCGTATTGGGTATTTTAAACGTAGAGGCTGGTATAAAACTCTCTTCATTATTAACGTTATATTGATAGCTCACTTTACCATCGGCTGACTCAATGAGTATTGAACCGCCAATATTGTTTAATCTGTAGATGTCTTCAATCTTGGTTTCTTCAGCATGTAAGTTGGAAGAAATTATTAGCAATATAAAAACTTTTAAGAAATTCATTTGTTTTCCGGTGTTAATTGTTTGTAAGGTATAGCGATCGTAGCGGTTGAGCACAGCATCTCTACTTACTTAGTCGGTATGAGGTAAATGCGGGGATGTTATCATATCTTAATAACTTTATTTGTAGGGTATTTCTTATGATGCTGAATGATTGTTGATCGAGTAATCAAAATGGGCAAAGCCGTCTCATTGACTTTCTGAGCAGTGATCATGGGTAGCCTTAGCATGGCCGCTGTTCTGCATAGCTGAGGCCAGAAGTTGGGTCAACATATTCACGTGCGTGTATTGGTGCAGCGGGCGCCTGGTCCAAAGAAAGCCATGCGGCTTACGGGACAGGAATGTCTTCGTCGATTCTTACAGCATGTCCAAAAGTTGGCGATCTCCCCAAGAAAGTGCTAAATTGTACGTAATTACGTACAAAGGGGGCTGTCATGCAAAGAATCAATCCAAATGAAGATATTCGTGCTCTCTCTGATTTCAGAGCAGGTGTAAGCTCATATGTTCAGCAAGTTACTGAAACTAAAAGGCCTTTAATCATAACGCAGCACGGCAAAGGTGTGGCTGTTTTGGCTGATGTTGGCGAATTTGAAGCGATGCAAGCTCGTCTAGAGATGCTTGAGGAAATCTATAAAGCAGAGTCACAAATCAATGAAGGGCGAGGTATCTCTCATGAAGAGGCGAAATCAATCGCTATGAAGGGAATCCATTGTTGAAAATCATTTGGTCTCCTTTGGCAGTTGACCAGGCTCGAGATATTGCTGCTTATATAACTCTAGATAAACCAAGTGCTGCTGAACGATGGGTTGAAGGAATATTTGATTCAGTAGATCGATGGATTGATTTTTCGCAAAGTGGAAGAGTGGTTTCGGAGATCAAGCGAAATGATATTCGTGAAATCGTACAAGGAAGTTATCGAGTAGTTTATAAAATACAAGAAACACAAATATTAGTTTTACTTGTTAAGAACTATCGACAGAAAATGAAAGAAAATGAGATTCAACCATAATAAGTGGCAGCATTCGAGGAGCGGCGTAAATGGACAGCCGCCTGCCCGAAATGTGGAAGCCAGGAAACCACAAGTAGTGGTGTAGCTCTTCCTGATCCAACGTGGGAGCTTATGGAATTATTGGAAAAAGATGATTTACTTATGTTCTATGAGCAAGTTGAGGACATCTGCCTAGCAGGGGAAGATAACATTGAGCTTATAGGGATTTTTAGACTCAAACAAAACTTTAGCTTCAAAGAAGTCGACTTTACTTGCAACATTATGCGTCTTAATCCATGACAATGTGCCAGAAGACGATCCAGATATTAGAATAGAAATTGCAAATAGAGTAACCGGAGAGCTTAAGAAAATAATTGAGTTCTTTGTTGAACTGGATACAAGCTTAATTATGGATTACATAAAAGAGTCGGCTTATCCCAAAATTGGTGTGCCACTGGCTGGCATGTAACAAGAAAATTAAGCGACTTCAGGTAAATAGAGTAGATGTATAACAAGAACATGGATTCCACTCCCGTTGGTCGCCCGACACTCCCTCGTAGCGCTACTCATCTTGATGTTATATGCAACTGGAGGTTCCGCTAAATATATGGAAATTAAAAGTATTCACTGGAAAGAGACTATTCCTCTACGCCATAAAGTTTTATGGCCAAATGAGCCTCCTGATTTTTGCAAGGTTGATGGTGATGAGGAGGGTTTGCATTTTGGTGCATTCATCAATAACGAGCTTATTTGCGTTGCTTCTATTTATCTAAAAGCAGAAAAAGCTCGCTTAAGAAAATTTGCTACCGATGTTCGTTTTCAAAACCAAGGCATCGGTTCCAAAATGTTAGATTTTGTCATTCGAGATCTAAAAAATAATCAGACGAAAGTTTTTTGGTGTGACGCTAGGGAGTCTGCTTTGGGGTTTTATAAGCGTTTTGAAATGTATAAGTGCAGTGATCGTTTTTATAAAGCAGGTGTTGCATATTTTAAAATGGAAGTACCTTTGTAGTGTCCTAAAAGGCATATCCTACAGATAAAATTCAATAGATTGGTTAGTATCCACCAATTAAGGTCCTTGCAACGATAGGTCTTTTTAACACCTTGGATAACAGGAACTAATAGTAAAGAAGCACAATGAAAGAAAAAGTAGCGGTATTTGGCTCACTTAGGTTTCCACCAAATCGTGTCGCAGAGGTTTGACCTCATTTGAAAATACTGGTCGAAACAACGTATAAAAGTGATAGGTGTGTTGCCTACGATGTAGCAGAAGACCCTTTTGATCCCGGCTTAATTCGCTTTTCTGAGTTGTGGCCGGATCAAGCTAGTTTAGATAAACATCCAATTTTACCTTTTTGATAGGTTTCACTATCTATCTATTCATACCAGTGGCCTCTATGTTAAGGAGCGCTTCGGATAAGAGAGCTTTCAAAAATTCTAATGCAAGATAACAATGCGTGATGCTTGTTCCAGAATAACAATAAATTGGGCAATTAATGTGCTAATTTGTTTTTGTTATTCTGGAGTGCTTAATATTTTATAAGGAAAGGTAATTCATTGCTTTTACAACCCTGGAGGCAGTAGTACTATGCGCAAGGTATGTACTTATAGTAATAAGGGGTTGTATTGTGGGGTCAAAAGAATTGTCCGTAAGGCAGGGGTTAGCAGTTTCAAAAGTCGACCAATGGATCAGTGGTGCATTAAAAGGTGATGGGAATACAAGCCGTTCCGATGGTAATAGCTCCGATGAGAACACTATCGATGAGATGCTTCGTCATTCACAAGTAAAAAAACACGGAACTTTTGGTCGATTATCTGCCAATCAGCAAAGCCTTATTACCAGCGTTGTTTCTGTTATGCAAGATAAGGTGGCGGGTGATGCCAAGCGAAATGCTGAATCGCTAAAAGATATTATTCTTGCAGAGCGAGAAGCGCTTAAGGCAATGTCGCACTCGTTTACAAGTACTGCAAAAAGTTTATATCAGTTGCCTTTGATTGGGTCGCTGAAAAAATCAGAAGATATCGAAGATGTTACAACGGGGCGTTTTTCGAATCGCCGGCATGACGAAGACATTATTGAGAGTGAAAAAAATTATGCCGATACTGGAGTGTCATCGGATATAGGTAGGCAGCGTTCTTGGGTTCATTTTTTCTCTTGGGGCAATATGATATCTATCGCTGCCATTGTCTTGTTGGTTTTGGTCGTGAAAACGAGTGTGGAAACAGCTAATTTTGAAACACAGTATCATAATGCAATATCTGATGTGGATACATTGGAACTAAGCCTCGACGCGAAAGAGAAAAAATATGAAGGGCTGTTAAGTGAGTTGCAATTGGCTAATGTCAAAATTGCAGGATTAGAATCAAGTATCGATGGGCTAAAACATAATGCGGTACAGAAACAAGTTATGTTAGAAGCAACCATTCAAAAGCAAGATAGCCAATTGCGAAAACTACAGAGGTTATCCGCGTCAGCACAAGCAACGTTAAACTCCGAAATCAAGCTGTTACAAGCGAACGTGGCGCAGTTTAAAGGCAAAGAAATTGATGGTGCACAAAAAAATGAAATTTGGAAGCAGTTAGCGAAGGAACGTAAAGAAGAGTTGAATCAATTGCAATCGCAAATATTGACTCTCTCAGAGCTATCAAGGAAAGAGGTAAGCACTGAAGAAGATAAGGGGTGGAGTTTGTTTTAGTGTCTTTTGTTGTAAAAAATGAATCGAATGTTTTTCTACGATGTCTTCGGGTATTCAAACCCCAGAGTACCTTTGGATAGGCTGTTCTGATAGTGGGGTGTCTGCAAATCAAATGGTTAACTTGCTTCCAGGCGGCGATGGGGGTCATGATCAAGGTTGGATATACAATATCAGTAATGGCATTTTGAAAGACATGAATCGTGTGACAGAGAAGGGTGGAAGCCTAAAAACCCCCTAAGTTAGTAAGCGTTAACCTCCAGGCTAGATCTTTTCGCTTGATTTCGTCTCCCGCATATTGTGTGGCATAATGCGCGCCACCTTTTGCCGCCTCTCTCTTTTTCTGTGAATGCGGTGTTTTAGCTAATTTAATTCGGAATATTACATTGCTTACTACCGCGAATATCACCATGCAATTTGGCGCTAAGCCGCTGTTTGAAAATGTCTCAGTTAAATTCGGTAATAAAAACCGTTATGGCCTGATTGGTGCCAATGGCTGTGGTAAATCGACATTTATGAAGATATTGGGCGAAGATTTGGAGGCATCGTCTGGAAATGTCTCGAAAGATCCCAATGAGCGTATTGGTAAACTGAAGCAAGATCAGTTTGCTTTTGAAGAGTTTGCAGTCATTGATACGGTGATTATGGGTCATGAGGAACTATGGTCGGTTAAATCAGAGCGTGATGCGATTTATGATAATCCTGATATGACAGAAGAAGATGGTCTTCGTGCAGCAGATTTAGAAGGAGAGTTTGCTGAAATGGATGGCTATAGTGCAGAGGCTCGTGCCGGTGAGTTATTACTGGGTGTGGGTATTCCTGTTGATCAGCACTACGGGCTGATGAGCGAGGTTGCGCCGGGTTGGAAATTACGCGTTTTGCTGGCACAGGTATTGTTCTCTGATCCTGATATTATGTTGCTTGATGAGCCAACAAACAACCTGGATATCAGTACCATTCGTTGGTTGGAAACAGTGTTAAACGAACGTAATTGCACCATGATTATCATTTCTCATGATCGTCACTTCCTAAACAGTGTTTGTACCCATATGGCAGATTTGGATTACGGAGAAATTCGTATGTTTCCTGGTTCCTATGATGAGTATATGACCGCGGCAACTCAGGCTGCAGAGAGACTGCAAACGGATAACGCAAAGAAAAAGGCTCAAATTGCCGAACTGAAATCTTTCGTAAGCCGCTTTTCTGCCAACGCATCGAAGTCTAAGCAAGCTACTTCTCGAGCCAAGCAAATTGATAAAATTAAATTGGCGGATGTTAAACCTTCAAGTCGAAAGAGTCCTTTTATTCGATTTGAGCAAGATAAGAAGCTACATCGATTAGCGGTTGAAGTAGAGGGTTTGGGGAAAAGTTATGATGAAACGTTATTTTCTGGCTTAAACCTTATGGTTGAGGTGGGAGAACGGGTAGCGATCATTGGTGCTAACGGTGTGGGAAAAACCACATTATTGCGTTGTTTGGTACAAAACCTTGAGCCTACTGAAGGAAGTGTTAAGTGGTCTGAAAATACAGACATTGGGTACTATGCCCAGGACCATGCTGTTGATTTTGAAGAAGATTTACCGCTAGTCGAATGGATGGCGCAATGGGGTCAAGAGGAAGATGACGAGCAAGTTATTCGGGGTACTCTCGGGCGTTTGTTGTTTTCCCAAAACGATATTGATAAATCAGTGAAGATTATTTCTGGTGGTGAGCAGGGCCGTATGTTGTTCGGAAAAATCATGTTACAACGCCCAAATGTTCTGATGATGGATGAGCCTACCAATCATATGGATATGGAGTCCATTGAAGCGTTAAACCTGGCTTTGGAAAATTATCCCGGCACACTAATGTTTGTTAGTCATGATCGTGAGTTTGTGTCGTCACTAGCTACACGTATTATCGAAATAACACCAAAAGGTATCGTTGACTTCCGGGGAACTTATGACGAGTATTTAGCAAGTCAAAATGTTTGATCGCTAATAGTGATGAAAAGTGCTTTGTTTTAGGTAAGAGCGATGTAAGAGGTTGCTGCAGCAATAACCCCTAGGGCGGCTGCAGCGCTAATCGCTACGGTACGTTTTCGTTTTACTGGTATGACAACGTGTAGATTGTTTTTACGTTGACTAGAATGAAATCGGCACCTTAATTTCCCATACTGGATGATGTCTCCGTCTTCAAGAATAGCAGTGTATACAGGTTCGTTGTTAACATGGAGGTACTTGCATGATGAGGTGACCATCCATTGTGCATCACTGAGTATAAAGGCCATATCCTGCTGTTGAGAAGGCAATAGATGGGCTAGATAGCGGAGCTTGTCGGTATGCTTGAATTGGTAGTGCTGGGAATCGTCAAGGTCTGTTAGGGGGATTTTATGGCCCTGCAATGGTGGATTCAGAACAATCAGTTGTGGTATATCAATAGCGTGTACGGTATTCATTGCGGTCTCTACATTGTTCCACGCAACGTAATTGGTGACGTGTTAGTGCTGTAAAAGTGTGAATTGTCGCACAGTTTGGGGTGTTGGGCTAGAGTTTGGGTTGCTCTGATGTATAGCTAGAAAGGATTCAGAGGTGAGTTTTGGCCTGTTAAGATACTCGTGATGTCGTTGCGCTTGTTCAAAATCAATTAATTTTAAAGTGATTGCTAATATACTGTTTCATTGTAAGCATAGTGATGAGACTTTGTTGATCGGAGAAATAATGTTGTGCAATCGCTAAATATTGAAGAGCCCTATACGGGAAAATACGCCTTATTTGAACTGGGCTTTCGACCTTTCTTTTTGCTGGCAGGCTTAAGTGCTCTCGTATTGGTGATGTCGTGGGTTGGCGTATACTTCGGGTTGCCGACCTATGCTAGTTATTATGGCCCATTAATGTGGCACGGCCATGAGATGATTTTTGGCTATGCAGTGGCGGTTATTGCGGGTTTTTTATTAACCGCCGTGGGTAATTGGACTGGGCAGAAAATGCCTAAGAATAGGTTGTTAATAGCGCTGGTTGTATTGTGGTGTTTGGGAAGAGTCTTGCCATTTTGTCAGGCATTTATACCGGTATGGTTGATTGCAGGGGTGGATATTGTATTTTTGCCTTGCGTAGGGTTTGTTGTTGGGCGTGCAGTAATAAAAAGTAAAAATAAGCGTAATCTATTTTTTATTCCGGTATTTCTGCTATTTACTATTGCCAATGTATTGATGCACATGGATGCGCAGGCAGGTTTTGATGGTGTTGGGAAAATTGGTGAGCGTATGGCACTGGGTATTGTCGTGCTGATTGTGGGTGTGATTGGTGGTCGGGTCATTCCTTTTTTTACGCAAGCAGGCTTACGAGGTTTTAAAGCAACGATGAGGGATAGCGTAAATAAGCTGTCAATCGTATCTGTCGCGATGTTCGCGGTGTCCTATGGATTCCTTGGTCAGGAAAGTATGGTTGTTGGCGTTGTTGCTTTAGTAACGGGGGTTATTCATAGTGTGAAGTTAAAAGGTTGGTATACTTCGCGAATATGGGGAGAGCCATTGTTGTGGGTGCTGCATTTATCCTATGCCTGGTTTATTGTTGGGCTAGTGTTGTTGGGCATGGAAAGTTTTATGCCGTTGTTAGGACAACCCGGGTTACATGCATTAACGGTGGGGTTAATTGGTGGTGTAACGTTAGGTATGATGTCACGTGTATCGTTAGGTCATACGGGCCGACCATTGAAAATTGCAACTGCCATTAAGCTGGCGTTCGTGTTAATAAATGTAGCAACGCTGATTCGCGTTTTTGTACCGTTGGCGAGTTCGGATTTATATCAGTTGGCAGTGGCGGTATCAGGTATCTTATGGTGTGTTGTATTTATACTATTTTTATTGGTGTATATACCTGTACTAATTTATCCGCGAGTGGATGGTCGGCCTGGTTAAGAACTCTTGAAGTAAGTTGGATAAGTTGGATAAGTTGGATAAGTTGAATGATTGACGTTATTCGATAAATATTAAACGCTATACCCTTCAACCTGTTGATGTATTGCCCTAAACATTGTTTGGCAACATCAGGACTATTGGTCATGTTTTCCTTTACCCTTCCATCCCTGCTTGGACCGCTCTAATTACCGCATTGAGGGCTAGCAAGTTGGTTTGTTCAGCAATACCGCGCTGTTCTCATATGGCGAATTGGGTGACTTCGCTAATACTAGTAATCGTTTGTATTTGTTCACGCTGCGATTCAGTGGATTTTTTATTGCTGACTGTAGAGTTGGAAAACTCAACGGATTGATGCTGTAACAGAGATTCGAAATCTTGGTAATTCAGGATGCTTTGTATTCAATAACCTATTGAAATTAAACAATAATATGGTTTGAAAAATGACTAGTGAAAGCCCGTTTATTAGCTATAGTTAATAAAGGTGATTTATTGAAGGGGGTACCATTAAAAAACGAAAATCATTACCTATTGTTGTGCCATTGGTTCTTAGTACTGCATTAACACTGCTGGTAGGCTTGATGCTATCTGGTTGGTACTCCTATGTAACGTCTAAACAGTTACTGTTAGATGGTGCGATTCTGACATTAAAAGAGAGCATGGAGAGGCAATCCAATCGTATTCAGTACTCTATCGATGAGGTAGTAAAAGATGCTCGTCTTATTGCTCAGCTCGACGAAGTACAGAGGTTAATTGACGTACTGGCCAATAGAGAGGGCTCTGAAAATGAGGTAAATAGATGGCTACATGAGGTGGAGCATACGTTTAGTACGATGCTAAAAACAAAAGACTATTTGCAAATACGGGTTATCTCAGTTGAAACAGGGAAGGAGGTGGTGCGTGTTGACCGTGAAGGAAATGATATTGTTAACGTTGAAGAAGAAGAGTTGCAGTTTAAAGGGGGAAAACAATATTTTATTGAAGGAAAAAAGCTGAAAGGCCTACATGTATACGTCTCACCTATTACGCTTAATCGGGAGCACGGTTTTATTCAAAAGCCATGGGTACCAACGCAGCGTATTGTTGTTCCTATTTATAGAGGGTCTGACGAAGAGAAAAAACTTTTTGGATTGATTGTGATTAATGTAGATGCTAAAAAATTAATTCGTCAATTAGATGAAAGTGATATTTTCAAAATGGCAATGGTGAATGCATCAGGGGGGATTATTAGTCATACTGATGAAACACGTGAGTGGGGTTTTGAATTTGGCGTTAAGAATGGTTTTGATATTCAGCATCCCAATGTTTGGAGGGGGGTGTTAAATGGACGAGATAATATATATTTTGGTGATGAGCATGATGTTCTTTATATCATAAGACGTATTTTTATTGGTAAAAACAAATCATCCTTTATTGGTATTATTATGGAGGTTGAATATAAGGATATTCAGAAAAAAGCAAATACACTTAGAGATAGCATATTTATCATCTCAGTTTTTATCATTATGGTTGGCGTGATATTTTCTGTGACTATTACCCTTGCGTTAACCAGGCCGTTGAAGATGTTAACGAAGCAGGTGGATGAGGCCCTGGAGAGTGATGGAGGGGCTGAAGTATCAATATCTGGAAGCAAAGAAATTAATGCGTTGGTTGATGCATTTGTAATATTGTTAACTAACGTTAGGAATCGCCATGAGGATGTAGTGACATACAATAAGAAAATTGAGGCACTTAACAATAACCTGGCTGATAGGGTGAGAATAGTTACAAGCGACTTATCTAAATTAGCTGGCGATGAAAAAATGATATCCAATCTTCTGGTAAAAGCGTTGGAAGATACAGATCAAGTCGAATATTTAAAAAGTACCATATTCTATCTTTTTGATAATGTACTTTGGTTATCAAAGTGTAGGCAATCGTTTGCTTTTCTGAGGAATGAATCAAAAGACAAATTTGATACGTTGATGGTTATGGATGAAGTCTCAAACCGTATAAGTATGCCAAAGGAAATGGCTGTGTCTCATGAATGGATTCAAGCTGTTCTTGTAGAAGACTGCGCCTACTATGATATGCAGATTCCTTGTTTATCGTATGATAAAGAAGATTTTTTTGGTGGTTATGTTATTCCGATCCTGCAGTTAGATAGGGTGATTGGTTTTGTTTGTATTCTCCTTGATGAAGAAGTGGAAAATGATGGGAAAAGCATACACTTGTTGGATCGAGTTGGTCATACTTTGGGAGTTGGTGTCTCTCGAAGAATAAATGAACAGAGAATGCTGCTAGCAAAGGGTACAGCAGAAAGGGCTAACGCTGCAAAGAATGATTTTTTGTCGATTATGAGTCATGAAATCCGTACACCAATGAATTCAATTATTGGCTTTACGAAGCGGGTTCTCAATAATGGTGATAATCTTACGGAACGGCAGAAAGGAGCATTAGCGACAGTGTCGGACTCTGCTGATTCGTTATTGGAAATAATAAATGACATATTGGACTATTCGAAAATGGAGGCAGGAAAGTTAGGGTTAGATGTATATCCATTTTTGATATTAGACTTAATGCAATCTCAAATAGTTGCGTTTTCCGATAAAGCGAATGAAAAGGATATCGTATTACGTCTTGATGTTGAGGCATTGGATGTTGAAACTATCCGCGCGGATAAACTCAGGATATCTCAGATATTAAGTAATTTTTTGTCTAATGCAATTAAATTTACGGAGAAGGGTGAGGTATTGTTGTCAGTGATATCTGATGAAAAGGAGAAGATAGTATTTTCTGTTAAAGACTCAGGTATAGGTGTTTGTCAGGAAAAAATAAAGGAAATCTTTGAACCTTTTACTCAGTGTGCGTCATTTGAAACGCGAGAGCATGGTGGTACAGGTTTGGGATTGGCTGTTTGTTACAGGTTGGCTCAGCTTATGGGTGGAAAGGTGTGGGTAGAGTCAGAAGAGGGTAAAGGATCTATTTTTTACTTTTCTGTGGATTTGAATGTATCGGATGTGGAAGCGTCTAAGTAATCCATTAACATGCGATAGGTAAGTCCCCATACTTTATGTTTATGGCCATTTTTTTCATAATAAATGCATGAAATATTTAACGAAAGCGCTGATTTAAGTCGAGGAAATGGTATCCATGCAAATGTGGATTGATTGTTTTTATTGCGTAAGAAATCTACTGAAATCCACAATGTGCTAGCTACTTCATGATTGGGTGTTAAAACGCTATTTGGGTCCGTTAATTGAAATTGGTAGGGTGTTACAATCATTGGTTTAAGCGCATTGTGCTGGCGTGTCACAAGATCTGGTGAGCGGCTGGTAAATTGCGCTTGCTTTGTTAAGTCAAGATTGATCTCTTCTAATGTTTCTCGTATTGCAGTCGCACGTGTGGATGTATCATTTTCCTGCCATTTACCACCGGGGAATGCAATGTGGCCAGACCACGGGTCACCGGCTCGGGTGGCACGCTTAATAAAGAGTATTTCTTCACCCTGCATTCCCTGTCGAGTAATAATGGCTACGGCTGAGCGTTGAGCTAAACGACGAAAAGGAACACGCTGAGGGCGTAAGCGTTTTACAATGTTAAGCAGTAGGGGCGTTGTCATCAATAAAATGCCATTAATAAAATGATTTTTCACCTTCAGGACGATTTTTAAAACGACGATGTTGCCAAAGGTATTGTTCAGGTGCTTCTCGTGTGAAAGTTTCTATTACCTGATTTAGACGAGTAGCATCGGCAAGTGCATCACCCGTTGGGAAATTTTCCAGGGCGGGTTCTACACGTAATTGATAGCCTTCATTGTTAGGTAGCCGGGTGTAATGGATGGGAATGGTTACAGCATTAGTGTTTTTGGCGTATTCAGCCGTTTTTTTAATGGTTGCTGTTTGGATTCCAAAGAAAGGAGCAAAAACACTGTGGCGTAAACGATAATCCTGATCTACTAAAAATACGCAGGCATCCCCCATCTTGAGTCGATCAAGAAAGTGCTGAACGGCTTTATGAGGAATCATTTCCGTCGTGTAATGAGCTCGCCGTTTTGAACTTATCCACTCAAAGACGGCATTGCCATTTTTCTTATACATAAGGCGAATAGCGGTATGTTCGCCAAGAATTCGAGCTGCGACTTCCATAGGTGTAAAATGCCCTGTGATCACTAATACACCCTTGCCCGCTTCTTGCGCCTTCTGGATATGCTCAAGGCCACTGATTTTTTGTATTTGATTAAACTGTTTTTGTCGTCCCCACCAACCTAAGCCCACTTCAATAAAGCCCATGCCGACGGATTCAAAGTTTTTGCGCAGTAGTGTGGCCTGCTGTTGTTCGCTGTATTCAGGAAAACATTTTGCTATGTTGATTTTTGAAATGCGAACACGGGCTCCGCCGAGTTTGTGCAGGAGGTGTCCAAGCTTAATGCCGAGAAAGGTCTGCCAAGAATAAGGCAGTTGTGAAATACAGTACCATATGGCCATTAAACCCCAGGTCAGCCAATGCTTCGGATGAAGTAAAGACCACGAAAAATCTGGGGCGGGGAATAATACGGAGGGTTTATTAGTCATTTTTACATCATGTTAAGGTTTTTGCGAGCGCAGTGGCTTGTTTCGCAACCATACCATAAATAGATAATTGCGGGTTGGCCCCGATACTGGTGGGGAAGGTAGATCCATCCAGGATGGATAAATTGTCTAAGTGAAATGATTGTCCCATGGAGTCCACAACCCCTTCGGATTCGTTAGCTCCCATTGCACAGCCCCCCATCACATGAGCACTGCCAACACGAATAGCGTTGGGTGAACAATCCAATTGGTTGATTTGATTTTTTGCGTCTGCCAGTGTTGTCGAGAAGTCACTGCGGGTATGAACAGGGCGAACCCGTTTAGCCCCACCAGCGAATTGTACTTCAGCCATGGTGATGAGAGACCGTTTTAACCCATCTTTTAGATAATCATTAAATTCATAGTCAATAACAGGGCTATCATCGTTACGTAGCTCAATGGAACCGCCTTGGCTTTGTTCATCAAAGCCATCGCGTAATAATGCAATCATTGAGTTCATACGCGGAAGCATTGTCATCTGTTTACGATGTTGCTCTCCATGCCCCATAATCACTGCCGCCATCAATGCTGGTTGCATAGGGTTAACTTCTAACTTGTAACTAATTGGCCCGGTGGCTCCATGAATCCATTGGAAATGATCGGAATAGGTCGATTGCGGTGCACCGTAATATCCTGCTATTTCATTTTCAAACTCAGAAACACTAAAGGTTACAGGGTGTAAAAATGTTCGTTTGCCAATGAGATTTTTTGGGTCGGGAATATTAGAGCGTAGTAATAAGCCTGGTCCGTTAATACCACCACAGGCCATCACCGTGTGTTTAGCGTTAATGGTGATTTTTTTTCCTGTGTAGGTAACGCCATCTTCATGCATTGCGTGGCATAAAACGCCTTCAACGCGATCCCCTTTAACTAATAATCGGCGGGCTTGGGCGCGAAATACAAGCTCTCCATTATTATTCAAGGTTTCTGGAATGGTAGTGACCAGCATGCTTTGTTTGGCGTTGGTAGGGCAGCCTGTGCCGCAATATCCAAGGTCCCAACAGCCACTGACGTTCCTAGGAATGGTTTTCCAGCTATAGCCCATTTTGTCACAGCCATCTGCTAATACTTGGTTGTTGGCATTCGGTGCTTTTTTCCATTTGTGAACGTTTAAGCGTTTTTCCATCATCTCAAACCAAGGGGCCATTTCTGCTGGAGAAAAGCCCGCTAGGTGATGGTGTTGCGTCCAGTGGTTTAAGGTCTCATCCGGCGTGCGAAAACTCGATGTCCAGTTAACAGTGGTAGAGCCACCGACACAGCGCCCTTGCATAATTGTGAATGCACCATCTTTGCTGCCTCTTGCCATGCCTTCTTGGTATAGGTCGGAATAGGCGCTGGATTCTTGCATATCAAATTTGTTAGAGGATTTAAGTGGTCCCTCTTCTACCAAAATGACTTTGAGGCCTGCTTTGGAAAGAATCTCCCCAGCTGTGCCTCCGCCAGCACCGGTGCCAATAATCACCACATCAGCTTCCAGTGTTAAGTCTTCCGCGAGTTGGCTTCCGCTCCATGTTTTCCAGCCCGATTGAATACCCTGTTGAATAATGTCGGGGATATCTTTTACTTGTTTTATCATGTGAATAAACTCTAACGTAGGCTTTTATGAACAGGCGATTAGCGTGGGCTGGCGACTTGATCGTTAAACGATATGTAGCGGTGGGCCTGGATAAATGTTGTTGTCCCAGTGAGCCGGGTTTTTGTACCAAGAAATGGCTAACAATTGAGTGATCTGGGTGTAACCAGTTCGAAACAAACCAAAGGAGCTGTCACGCCAACTGGTTAGGAATTGTTCTTTTGAGTTCTCGCTTGCATCTTCCCAGCTATTCCATACCCCTGCTAAAGCAATCCGTGTGGGAGGAAGGTACAAAAGGTCAAATAACTCAGCTAACGCATTGTGATTAAATTGCGAGCTACTAAATAGGAAGTCATCAGTACTTTCGATCAGCTGTTTTAATGCCACAGCTCGTTGTTGTGGATTCTCAGGAATACAGTCAGCCAAAACAATAGGGGCTAGGGACTCAAGGATTACAACATCTTTGGGGCGTAGTAATTTTAAAGGTGAAGCGGTTTGGGTTTTTGGTATCGCAGCACAGCCTGTTAACCCTGAAACCATACTTGCGCTGGCCAATACACCGGTGCTAACTAATCCCAGTTTTAAAAATGAGCGGCGGTTTGAGAGCTCAAGATTGTTGTCTAAGTCATCTTTATTGGAAGCGTGTATGGGCTTCATTAGGTCCCCTTATTATGTCAAGCGTAATAAGGGGAAGGGCTTTGATGTCTGTAAACACCTTTAGCGCTTCCCCTCATTGGGTTTTTATATTGCTGAAACTAGTTTAGGTCAGTTTCTTACTTAAGCATCGCTTTAAATAACAACTTATGGATTGAGCGATTCCACGGCGGGTAAATCATCTTGGCACTATTAAATTTACCTTTGAGATATACCCCTTTAGCTTGGCTAAAGGTTAAGAAGCCTTCTTTCCCATGATATGCTCCCATTCCTGATGGCCCGATACCACCGAAAGGCATATCATCTACAGCAACATGACTAATGGTGTCATTGATACAAACACCGCCGGAATGAGTGTGGCGTAATACGTAATCTGCACGGCTATCGTTAAAGTCAAAATAATATAGCGCCAAAGGTCTTGGGCGGTCATTCACGTAGTTAATGGCTTCGTCTAATGATTCATACGGTTTGATGATCAATATTGGACCAAAGATCTCATCTTGCTCCACCAGCATGTCTTCGTTGGTATTGAGCACAATAGTTAAAGGCATTTTACGGGTGCCGGTAAAGTCTTCGTTAGCAGGGTTGATGGCTATGACCGTTGCCCCCTTCTCTTCAGCATCTTTTAAATAACCTTGCAAACGTTGATGCTGACGATCATTGATGATGGCAGAGTAATCCTCGTTATTACGCATGGTGGGGTACCATTTGCCAATAACCTGTTTGAATTCATCCACCAACGTGTCGACCTTGTGCTTAGGGCATAAAATGTAATCAGGAGCAACACAGGTTTGGCCCACGTTCATAGCTTTACCAAAACTTAAGCGCTCTGCTGCTTCGTTCATCGGGAACGATTCGCTGATGATGGCCGGTGATTTACCGCCGAGTTCCAAGGTAACCGGTGTTAGATTTTCTGCAGCGGCGCGCATAACATGTTTGCCAACCGAAGTTGAACCGGTGAATAGGATATGGTTAAACGGTAGCTTGGTGAATGCCATGGCAATATCCGCTTCACCAGTGACAACGGCAACATGATCTTCTGGGAAAATTTCAGCGATCATTTGTTTAAACGCTTCTGAGGTGCGAGGCGTGAATTCGGACATTTTGATCATGACTCGGTTACCCGCGGCAAGGGCGGGTAGTAATGGCCCTATTGCGAGAAAAATCGGGTAATTCCAGGGCACGATAATACCCACAACCCCGAGTGGTTGATAAACCACTTTGGCTTTTGCGGGTTTAAAGGCAGATGGTACGTGGCGTTTATCGTCCTGCATCCACTTTCTCACGTGCTTGACCTGGTACTTGATGGCCTCTAAGCAGGACATCATTTCCGCTACTTTGGTTTCTGAGGTACTGCGGCTACTAAAATCATCGCTGATGGCTTGTTCTAATGTTGCCATGTGTTTTAACAGGGCAGGTTTCAGTCGTTTGATATGCTCAATGCGCTCATCGGCAGTTGGCATAGGGTTGGCGCGATAGGCTGTTTGTTGTGAGCTGAAAATCCGCTGCAAATCCTGTGCATCTTTATTGTGGTCTGCCATCTGGGCAACATTCGTAACCATGACTGTTTCCTCGGTTAATTTGGGTAATCAAAAAGAATGTAAAGTGGGTGTTTACATCAAAATCGGTAATCTATTTAAAGTATGTTTACATTTTTTAGAGCTTTTGCTCTAAACTGTCAACTATTAACCAATAAATAACAAAAATAGCCTAAAAAGTCGGTTGGAAAGTAAATATAATTCTCGTCATTGTAGACTTTTACCCCTAAATACCTGAGTAGGCAGTATTTAGAGTTAGAAAGCGAGTTAGGGACTATTTGGGGCTAGCATTAATATATTCTGAGGTAAGTTAAAAGAAAAAATGAAAACGCGTGACCGTATTTTGCAGACTAGCTTGCTGATGTTCAATGAACAGGGCGAACGAAATGTCTCTACTAACCATATTGCTGCTGCTTTAGGTATAAGCCCTGGCAATTTGTATTACCATTTCAGCAATAAGGCGGAGATTATTTTTGACCTCTTTAGTACGTATCGGGATATTGTGGGCAACTCGATGGTCTTGCCAGTGGATCGACCCCTTACCTTCGACGATAAGGTTCATTATTTTGAAATAATTTTTCAAAACATGTGGAATTATCGTTTTTTACACAGAGATTTGGAACACCTGTTAAAGGAAAGCGAAACCCTAAGAAAAGAGTATTTTGTGTTTTCCAGTACAACAGTTGCTCTGGGGAAAGCGATTGTAAAAGGCATGGTGGATTCGGGGCTGGTGATAGCGTCAGATGATGAAATTGATGCGTTGATGTTAAATTTATGGGTGATCTTGACCTCTTGGGCATCCTTTCTGCAGTCTATAGAGGTACAAAAAGAATTACCTAGCGATATGGACCCATGGGCTCTTAAGCGGGGGATTTACCAAATTATTTGTTTAATTGAGCCTTATGCAACGGATATTGCGAGAGAAGAATTACCGGCATTAAAAGCAGCGTATTTAGGAGACTTTGATACGGACCCTTTGTCGTTATTTCGGGGTCGGGAAAAATCATAACGGGGTATTTTTTGTTTAATTTAAGTATTTATACAACGTAAATGCCCCTCGTAGCTCCCCTTTTCGATAACCTGTAGCTTGATCTGTAGGGTAATGGTCATTGATGGCAGTGGTTACGCTCCCGGAAATTTTTCGACCATGACATGTTAAACAAACATTACCTACAGGGATGGCTTTCATATAACGAAATGCAGATTTGCCGTTTACATTAATCACTGCGGTTTCTTCTAAGCCTTTAACGGGTGCGCCCTTTCTTATTTTTGTGGCGAACTTTTTCAATACACGCAGTTCCCAAGCATCAGGTTGATTGTTTGGGTTACGAATTTGAGTACTGGTACGAGCGATATGCCAGTCATGTTGTGTGCCAAGGGAGCGCGCAATTGCCGGGGCGTTGACAGAACATACTTTAATGCTTGCTGCTGGACCTGATGCAATAATGCTACCTTGTAGTGTTTTCTTCAGCTTTTGCATGTGAGTTTTGGCCAATTGTTGTGCTTCTAATGTGAGCGCAGATGAGAGTGCGACCGTTAGTGAAGGTATGTTTTCTGCAGAATTCTCGTTTTGTGCCCAAGACGTGGTAACGATTAGACTTATTAGCAACGTCAGTAGTATTGTTGTTAGTGACCGATTTACGTGTCGAGAAGGTCGTCGTGTTATCTCTCTTTCTATATTTTCTTTGTTGTTGATAAACACGTGTATAGATACCTGTATGAAAAGTCTTAGTTTATGAGGTTGTGATTAATATCTGTGTTAATAGAATAGAAGTTCAGTGTACCTTTTGGCAATGTTGTTGTCTGTGTTAGTTCCACTGATGCTGCAAGTAGAAGACATTAATGATTGAATTGTATATGATCTTAATCACACCAATGATGTACAGTAAAAACACACAGGAGAGGGACATGGATAGACGTCAATTTATGGGAGCCGTTGCAGCAGGGGCAGCGTTAACCGCTGTTGCTAATACCAGTGTTGCAGGGGTAAAAGAAGCCGGTAATTTAACCAGTGTTTTTGAAGGCTCATTTTATTTGACCAAAGAAAACCCTGGTCGATGGGCAGCAAAAACGGAGGGCCATTTGCCTGTTGTTGAAGTGAGTAAAACTGATGGTAAGTCTACCGTGAAGGTGACAACACCCCATGGGATGAGTGGTTATGAGCATTATATTGTTAAACATCAGCTGTTTGATGAGAAAATGAATTTATTGGGTGAGACAATGTTTGATCCAACCAAAGATGCACCGGTATCAAGTTATGACGTTGCGGACTATAGCGGTGTGTTGTACGTGATGAGTGTTTGCAACAAACATGATGTGTGGGTAACTGCTGAAACAGTATAATGAATTGATGTTAAAAAAAGGCCATTAAAAAAGTGCAGTTTACATAGCACCTTTTTTAATGGCCTTTTTTTGTATGCTCTTATTTTAAAATTTGCTTTTAATTCCAGGTTTTAACGTCTGATTTTAGTTAGGCAGATCTCTCGGCTAACCAATCTGCGGTCATTGCCCAGGTATGTTTTTTTGCCTTTCCTCCCGCAAATACACCAGCGTGGCCACCGGGTACTAATTCGAATGTTTTATCCTCTGTTGGAAGTAGCTCCATGATTTTTGCAGCAGCGGGAATACTCACAATATTGTCCGTATCACCAGCAAAACCTAAAAAATTAGCCTTAATACGAGAGAAGTCGGCAACATGGTCCGTTAACGGAATAATTCCGCTAGCGAGTTGGTTGCGCAGTGAAAACTTTAAGCCCAGTTGTTGAACGGTTGCACCGGGATAGTCTGCCATATTGGTAAACCATTCTTTTGTGGTTAGGTGAGCCTTAATATAATCACGATCAGATAAGTTACGTACTAAATCAAAGTAGCTGAATACGCCCGCTAGGGGATTGGTCATTTTAAATAAAATAGCTAATACATCGCCCGGTACGTGAAATGATGCAGGGTCGAATTCCAATTTGCTTAGTGGGATCTTTTTTGTCGCTTTATCCAGAACTGCTAACAGCTTTCCTTGAATATGATTTTTATGAAAATCAATAGGGCTGGCAATGGTCACAATATTTTGAATGTTGTCATGCTCATGGGCACCAGCGTATAACAGGGTTAACAACCCTCCCATGCAATAACCAACAAGGGAAACTTTATCAACACCGCTGTGTTTGTGTACTTCTTCAATGGCGTTTTTATGCCACTGATTGACGTAGGTTTCTAAGCTAAGGTCTGAATCCTCTTTGCTTGGGTCACCCCAGTCTACCAAGTAGACTTCAAAGCCGCGGGCATTCAGAAAACGAACCCAGCTCCGCTCAGCCATTAAGTCATAAATCCAACCATACACTCCCAGTGGTGGCACGAGTACAACCGGTACGCGATGTTTCTGCTGAGTAGGGGTGACTTGTTCATCGTCTAGCTGAAAGGAGGAGGTGTCTGTGTGGGGGTAATAACGAAGCTTCATAATGCCTTCGCTATAGATAACCTCATTAGGTGTCTTATCAGAAAGGATAAAACGCTCAGGTTTTGTACGGCGCTCAACAGCGTGGCGCACAAAGTTTTTTGCATTTGCAAAAAAACTGCTGTCTTTCTTCATGGAATCACTACTCATGGCTACACCTATGGCTTATTTTCCGGCGTCGGATGGCTAAACAAGCGTTTGAATAGCTGTTTTGGTGAAGATTAGCCATTCACCAAAAAATTGCAATCACTGAATCAGACAAAAACACCAGGAAGTGGCGCAGTGGCACAATATTGCTTATAAGATTGTCAGTTATCGGGATAAAAATCATCCACTTAACGTTTTGTAATCCTGATGTACTGTTTTGTGTCTTACAGTATTGAAAAGGTATCAAAGAAAATACCGCTCCAAAATGTGTGGATGTATCGCCAAGGTTAACTTTATTACCTATTTTTTGTTCTCTATAAACTAATTTAATAGTCAATAGAGAGCTGATTCATGTCAGCTTAATTATTATGTTATCTTGTTAGCGTTTGAGTGAAAGCGCATAGAGTAAGCGTAATACTAATATAGGCAAATACCAATATAGGTAAATTATGGTGCAGTCGCATTCGGAATCATCTCCTGTAAATTTTACAAACGCAGAAAGCTGCGTTGATGACGTTATTAACGTGGTCGGAAAAGATATTGTTCTCGGTTTACCCCTTGGTTTGGGAAAACCCAATCAGTTGGTCAATGCTTTTTACCAAAAAGTGAAAGATAACCCTGATTTGTCGCTGCGTATTATCACTGCCTTATCACTGGAAAAACCCCGTCCCAAAAGTGAAGTGGAAGGGAAGTTTTTAGTGCCATTTGTAGAGCGCGTATTCGGAGATTATGTTGAGCTTGAATATATGCGGGCAATGCGTAGTAAAAGTCTGCCAGATAATATTTCAGTATCCGAATTCTATTTTAAAGCGGGCGGAATGAAAAATGTGGAGTCGGCTCAGCAAAACTATATCTCCACCAACTACACCTTTGTATGCCGGGACTTGGTCGATAATGGTGTGAATGTATTAGCTCAGTTGGTGGCAGAGCAAGAAGTCGATGGAGAAAACTGGTTAAGCCTAAGTAGTAATACCGATGTCACATTAGACGTGCTACCGTTATTAGACCAGGCTAGAGAGGAAGGCCGAAAAGTTGTGACCATTGCACAGGTGCATGATGATTTACCCTTTATGTACAACAATGCAATGGTTGAGCCTGATTATTTCGATATGATTGTGCGTAATGAAAGGTATCAAACGACATTGTTTGCACCACCGAATATGTCAGTGCCACTACAGGACTATATGGCCGGTTTCTATGCGAGTACCTTAGTGAAAGATGGTGGCACGTTACAGATAGGTATAGGTTCATTGGGTGATGCCATTGTGTATGCCAGCAAATTACGTCATGAAGAAAATGATGTTTATCAAACCTTATTAAAGCAAAGTGCATTAGATGAAGGTGTTGTTCACCGAATTGGTGGCAAAGAACCTTTCGATAAAGGTTTATACGGTTCTAGTGAAATGTTTGTTAACGGGTTTATGCACCTGATTAACGCCGGTATCGTAAAACGTAAAGTGTATGATGATGTCCCCTTACAGCAGTTACTGAATGCCGGTCTGATTACGGAAGAGGTCTCTGCAGACACGTTAACGGTATTAATGAATGCCGGTATTATCAATGCGCAGCTAACTTTTGCAGATGTTTCCTATTTACACCATTGGGGAATATTTGCCGATGATGTAATTTGGGATAATGATTGTATTCGTATCGATGACAAGCGTTTCACCTTGTATCTCACTAACGATGAAAACTTCTCTGATATTTCTCAGTACTGTCTGGGTGATAAACTCAAACACGGTATCTATATGCATGGTGGTTTTTTCCTTGGGCCACAAGATTTTTATAAAACGCTCAAAGAAATGCCAAGAGAGGAGAGTGAGAATATTTGTATGTCCAGTGTGGGACACATCAATCAGTTAGATTTTGACGTGGAGTTACTGAAAACACAGCGATTGGATGCACGATTTATTAATACGGGCATGATGGTGACACTTGGTGGTGCCGTAGTCTCGGATGGATTGGAAGATGGAACTATCGTGAGCGGTGTTGGAGGCCAGTATAATTTTGTCGCTATGGCGCATTCATTACCAGGAGCAAGATCTATTTTATGTGTTCGAAGCACTAGAGGTCGTGGTAATAGTCTTAAGTCCAATATATTGCCTCACTATGGCCATACAACAATACCTCGGCACTTGAGAGACATTGTTGTTACGGAATACGGCATTGCTGAACTTCGTGGTAAGACGGATCAGCAGATTATCATCGAGCTTGTGAAAGTCGCGGATGCTCAGTTCCAAGACGAACTAATGGGTTATGCGAAAAAACACGGGAAATTGGCCAAGGATTATGTCTTACCAGAAAAGTACCGGAACAATACCGCTGAAAATCTTGCGGCAATGCTGGGTGATTGGAAGGAAAAAGGGTATTTTCCACCATTTCCACTGGGTACCGATTTTACGGACGAAGAAGTCGCATTGGGTAAAAGCTTACGCGGTATAAAAGCGGTAATGGAAGAGCCAAAATCCATGGTAAAAGCGGTATTACGATCGTTTATCCACAAAGTTGATGAAAAAGAAGCGGAACCTTATTTGGAGCGTATAGGCTTGGCGCACCCTAATACTGCAAAAGAAACCTTGCTGCAACATCTGTTGTTACTCGAACTTGAAGATAATGGTTATTTGAAGTCATTATAGGCAATAGGTGTTGGTTTTTAGGTTGGCGGGCTGCAAAGAGCATGGAAGTGAAAGCGGAGAGGTAGAAAAGGTGGCGGCTAGCATTGGGATCTCGGCTGTAGGGGCGGTATTGGTTTGGAGGAGGATCTTCGTCCGATTGACATGGCCTTATATGTTGCTAAGTCTGAAGGAAGGAATCGGGTGAAATATTCTCAAGAATAAATGAATGTTAGGGATACATGGCTTTGTTGTTTGGGTTTGTATACTCTTGCGAAAACGGATTTATGGAGAGCTGCTCTACAGTGAAAGGGCAGATAAGGCTATGTTGAAACTATGTTAAAGCAACTCATCATGTTGGTATTTTTCTTTTCGTTAGCACAGTACGTTGTCGCAGAAGATAAGGCCATAGGAGGCGATAAAAAGGTAACCATTGCCTTAGGGGAATGGCCTCCATTTATTGGAGAAAAATTGCCAGGCCTTGGAGCAATTAGCCAAATTGTTATCACATCATTTGAAACCCAAGGTTATGAGGTTTCAGTCGGTTTTTTCCCGTGGAAGCGTTCTTTTGAATTAACACGGATAGGAACCTGGGATGCAACGGCCGTATGGGTTCGCAATCCAGAAAGGGCGAGAGCATTTGTTTATAGTGATGCTGTCATGGTGGCTAAACAAGTGCTTTTTTATCGTAAAGATAAGCCGTTTGATTGGAAAACTCCGGAAGATTTGGAAAGGTATATTATAGGGGGGGGGACGGGTTATTATCATGGCGCGATTATTGATCAGGGAGAAAAGGCAGGAGTTTTCACACTAGAACGAATTCCAGATGAGGCAGCAAATTTTAAGAAATTGTTGATTGGACGAGTTGATCTTGTTGTGGCAAATAAAGATGTAGGTTATTACTTGATGAATCAAATGTTCGATGTAGAACAGCTGTCAAAAATCACCCATCATCTAAAACCGTTAGAAACCGCAACCTATCATCTTATTATCGGGAAGAAAAACCCACGGTCCCAGGAATTAGTAAACACGTTTAATTTGGGTTTAGCTCAAGTGCGTAGTCAATAAGAATGAAATGTCACAAATAAGTAAACATTAACGATAATGGTGTGGCGTTAATAGGCCAAAAAAGTGACAAAAGACAGCTAAAACTGTAACTATTCGTATTCAACAAGCACTGCCCGAATAAAAATGCTAGATTTATAAGATAGCATCTGAATTATCTGAGGGCAGGTTGTATGGAATCATCAATATTAAAGAATGCTCGGTTGAACAGTCTTTCAAGGAGAATGGACCGCTCAACTGATTATGACGATTGGCTACGTTTAGCGCTTGACCATGATGAGCTGTCCGGCAGAGACAAGTGGAAAACCAAAGAAGACTGCAGCCTTTATGACAGTGCGGAAATTCGTATTCGATATAACAATCTCACACGTTTACTTGAAGAGGGTGATAATACAGGATTATTGTACGCATTAAACGAAGGTGTACACGGAAATATGGGAGGCATGGGACGCCCTATATTGTATGATCAAGCCAAGGTGGGAACAAAACAACTTATTAATGATTATGCGGATATAATCGTTAAATCACTTCGTGTTATTGCAGACTCTTCAGATCAAGAAATTTCTTTTTCAGAAAAACTCGATTTTTTTCGCCGTGCTAGTCATTGTTATGGGCGTTCGGCATTAATGATGAGTGGTGGCGCAGGCCTTATTTATTTTCATCACGGCGTGGTTCAAACCCTAATTGATAATGATGCATTGCCCAATATTATTTCTGGAGCCAGTGCAGGCTCATGGATATCCGCTCAACTAGGAACCAAGACAGATAAAGAATTAAAGGACGGACATTTTACCCATTATCGATACGATTTGCCGCGAGGTGAAAACCCATTAAGTATATTAACGGGAATGAGTGATAGATATACGCCGTTATCAATTAAAGAAATGGCAATTGAAGGTATTGCTAACGATATGACTTTCCAGGAAGCGTTCGAGCATACTGGGCGTTATATTAATATTTCTATTGCCCCATCAGAAAAACATCAAACTTCTCGATTGATGAACGCTATTACTTCACCGAATGTTTATGTTCGGTCTGCCATTGATGCCTCTGCAAGTGTTCCTGGCGTTGTGCCCCCCGTTACGTTATATGCTAAAGGCGCTAACGGAAAACCCAAGCCGTATTTGCCCTCTAGAAAATGGTATGACGGTTCATTCGCAGAAGATCTTCCTGCCAAACGTTTGGCTCGATTGTTTGGTGTTAATCATTATATTGTTAGTTTGATTAATCCACTTGCATTGCCTTTTGTCAGCGATCCAAAATTACGTCGAAATCAACGCGTATCAAAAGTCGCATCAGGGCTGTTATTAAGTGCCGTTAAAGAATTAATGCTGAGAACGGAAGATACTATCTCTCGTTATGGGTCTTCCTTTGCAACGCCTGCTATTTTGTTATCACACGCGGTATTGGATCAGGAGTACACAGGGGATATTAATATTATTCTTCGTAAGAAGGATTTTTATTGGCGAAATGCATTGTTTAGTTATATTAGAGATGCAGAAATTGATGATTTGATTATGGCGGGCCGACGTAATACGTGGTCAAAATTGGCAATGATAAAAAATGCAACGGTTATTAGTAAAACGTTGGATGAGATTTTGGAAAATCTGGATCAAGGGGAGTTAGATCAATTGTCGATGCCCCATAAACGACACATAACTACCGTCATATGATGACAGACCATTATGCGAAAGTCCCAGTAGGTCGTGTTTCATTTTCTGTTAATAAGAAATTAGTTCAAGGTATTTCAAGCTATTTGCTTAATGAAAATGTTGCACTGGATATTTCACGAAAACGGTTTGAACGGGTTAATGCATTATCCCGATTACCGAATGGTGTGATGGTTTTTTCAGCGGAGTATGGAGGTGTTCCTGTAGAAGTTGTTGACCCTGATCACCATGACAATACAAGGACGGTCTTGTATTGTCATGGTGGAGGATTCTGTATAGGGTCTCCAAAGACACATCGAGAATTAACCGCGTGCTTAGCAAAAACGTTGGGTGCACGTATTGTCGTTCCAGATTATAAGTTAGCACCTGAGCACCCTTACCCAGCAGCAGCCGATGACGTACTTGCGGTATATCATGGTTTGGTTTCTAGTGGCGTATCTCCCAAAAATATTGTGATTGTTGGAGATTCTGCCGGGGGAAATTTAGCAATGGTGGCGTTGCAGCGGATAAAAGCGTTAGGGGAAATGTTACCCGCAGGGGCAGTGTTATATTCCCCGTGGGTAGATTTACGTTGTATGACGGAATCTTATGTTACCAAGCAAACTGCTGACCCCATGTTGTCAGGGGCTTGGTTACGACGAATGAGAGAGTATTACTGTCATGGAGAGGCGTTAAATGATCCCGGGCTATCGCCGGTATTAGGTGATTTATCGGATATGCCTCCGATACTAATACATGTGGGTAGCGAAGAGGTTCTTTTAAATGATTCACTTTTATTGGCGCGCCATTTAAAAGAACAAGGTGGACGTGTTCAACTTAAGGTATGGGAAAAACTCTGGCATGTGTTTCAGGCGCAGGTTGGATTTTTCGAACCTGCTCGCCAGTCAGTACATGAAACACGAGATTTCCTTGCATCTGTTTTTTAATTTTCTGTTGCTGTTGCCCGTTCCCACATCTGCACATAGGATTCTGCAGAATTCATAAAGTTGTCCATCACATCGTCATCACTTGCGGCATCAACTTGTTTGAAATTTTCAACCCATTCAGGATATAAACCGTAGTGAGCAATGCCCTCTTCTGCAAAATCAAAGGTTCGATTGCCTGTTTTGGGTTGGCTAAATGTTACTAATCCATCTACGGAAGTAAAAGGGTAGTTGATAATGACACCACTATCACCAGAGGTTTGTGATGTCACTCCCTGTAGATCACTGCCCATCGCTAATCCTACTGCGACCCCTTCGGATAAATTATAATCTTGGATTTCTTCTTTATAGCTAGCGATGCGCTGTGCAACATTCGAAGGGTTGCTGTTCATTGGAGCAAGTATACCTCCAAGGGAAAGCGCGCGCTCTCGAATGTCTGTATTGCCATTTAACCAGCCATGGGAAGAAACAAATCCTGAATACTGACGTTCTTCTAATACTGCTAACGTTTCCGTTAATGTGGCATAACTTAAGTGATCAATTTCTAGAATCATACGCTTGTCGATCATGCGATTAATAAGGTGCTTTCCGATAGGTTGTAAACCCCGTTGATTGCACGAGGGGGAACCTTCTTCTATATGAGCATAATCAGGTAAAGGTTTTAACTTGTCGATAAAAATGGCATTTAATCCGGCATTAACAATTGGGCCAACCGTAGGTAGTCCTTTTGCGGCATCAGTAAATAAACTAAAATCTTCGTCTACGAAATCCTGCATGCTCTGTATGCCAGTGGCGCCATGAGCACCATCAGGGCATTCTTGCATATCCCAAAAAAATCCCCCAATGCCTTTAAATAACAGTTTGGTAGGGTCAATCAGATCTAGAATATTATTAACTTTACTGTTGCTGAGCATACCGGTTAGGTGCATCCAAGACCCGCTGCTGCCACCGGCTGGTCTAGTGCCACCAAAGGCATTATCAAATCGGTGGATGGGGAAAATTGAACGAATACCCATGTCATAAACTTCATCGAGTTTTTGATCAATATAGTCTTCTGTGCAACCACCAAAATTACCGTCACAGTTAAATAAGGTGCCGTGCTCTATTCCTAAAATTACGGCTAATTGATTTTTGGCAATGGCTGCGCGTGCTGCTTCGGGGGATGTCACTATGCGGAACCAGCCTTTTCCTGGACCGCCTTCTTGCGCATCTATGTAGTCTTGCATTTCGTATAGATAGTCAGTTTGAAGTTCTACCGCGTCAACGCCACTGCAACCACCATCGGTATAACCCAGTCGCATAACGCCTAATAACTGACAGAAGGTAGGATTACCCGTTACCAGGGTTACCATTATACGCAATCCACCAAGGTGGGCTCGTTGAATCCAGCGGTAGTAGCCCTGTACATGAGTATTAGTAGAGCGGTTTGGCCAATAGGTGAAATCAGGGTAGCCTGTCGTGTTGTGGCCTCCTGCTCCGCCGCTTACGTTTTGTGCTTCGAGAAAATCAATCCCGCCGTTTTTACCATGAAGTTCCGCGCAGTCATGTAAAGCATGTTCTATACCATAAGGATGAAAAATCTCTCCAGACATCGCAGAGCCACCCATTGCTTTGGGAAAGCCGATATGAGTATGAACGTCGGCATAACCCACAATAGGGTCGTTAGGGTCTTTCTCTTGGTAAAAAGCATCAGCAACCGTTGCATTTAGTGAAGCTTCTGGAAACTGTGCGCAGGTATTTTGAGGTTGCTGGGTAAAGGTGATCGGGGTTCTATCAAGGTTGGGATGAGTGAATCGTCGCGTGTCTCTTAGTACCGGTTTACCGCTAATAACTTGCAATCGCAATCCAAGCTTTGATGAAATTAGTGTGTGCTCAGTACTGATGATTGAAGAGCCGTTTGTAATATCGAGTAAGTTAATTTTCCACTCGCTGCTTATGCTGGCCTTGCTGTGTCTTTTGGTGTTGAGAAAATCCTCTGCGAAGAATCCTCCTTGCCGATCGTAAAGCAGAAAAGAGCCTAGTCGAGTAGGTTTTAAAAAGAAGGCCTCTGCTTGTTCTTCTGATGAACCGGTAAATGCATAGGCATCATCTGTGGTGACAAGGTAGTTACCATCGCGACTTTGTAAGGTGTAACAGCCTTGTGCTAGCTTCACAGCCGGAGCTACATGAGGCGATATCATCTACGGTTGATACGCTTCTATCGCTGCTTGACGAGCTGCCCCCCGAGCCACCACAGGCAGATAGGCCTAGAGTAAGAAGAATGGGTAAAATACGGGTAACTGTTGCTTTGTGGGCAATCTTCGACATCGTTGTGCCTTTTTATTATTATTGTTGTTATTTTATAACTGCCGTGTGATATATCCTGGCCATCCAAAATGGTACTTATGTACTACCTGCTTCTACTATATAGACGAGATCGTAACTAAGTCAATTTGCTTAAGGGTTAAAAGCGGTGCAGGATTGTTGTTTTTTGTAATGAAGAATAGCGATTTTTGTTAAGGTTTTAGGTTATCTCTTTGTTATTCAAAGAGTTGAGTAAGGGAAAGGTATATATAAGAGTGACTAGACTGTTAGGTGTAATTGGGCCGTCAGCCAGAAAAATTGCTGGCAGCCCACGTTGGGTGCTTTTTAGTTAATCCATTTTTAAATACAATGTTAGCAATAAAGCGTTGATATCTTTTAGCGCTTTTTTTGCTTCTAGTTCTTCTGCCCCATCATTATTTTGTTTGGCCAATAGAAGTTGATAGGCGGCGTGGAAGCTGGGGTTTTTAATCGGCTTTATTTGTTCGGGTTCAATATGGTGAATTAACCCCGCCTCGTTAAGCAATATCCAGCCAGGGAAGACAATAAAAGGCTGCTCTTCTTCAAGGTCCATAAAACGTTGCCAGCTTGCCATAAAGTTCGCATCGGGATACAGGTTAAGAAAGTTCTCTAAGCTATCATCCAATTCTGAATCGGCATGATTGGCTTTTAGATCGATGAGCTGGATTAATGTAATGACACTCAGTTCTCGCTCTTTTAGGAAGTGGTAGGCGAGGGATAATCGAAATAATAGTTCTCCGTGATGAATGTATGAGTCATCACTTAGAATGCTGTGTTTTACTGCTTTCCAGTTTTGCATTTGTTCCCATGCGTAACTGGCGTGAGATTGAGGGTAGGCGATATTGTAAGGTTGTCCTTCTAGGCCTTGAGCGATACGCTGCCAGGCGGGTGCAAGATAATCCCGTGATTTTTGCTGAAGCAGTTGTCGGGCTAGTGGGATGATTTCCTGTTCTAGGCCAATACGTTCTTCATCAATAGTTTCTAGCTGATTTTGAGGTTCTGCATCAATAGGGGCCTCTGTGTGATGGCCAAAACTCGCAAGGTCTTCGTATCCGTGCAGTTGTGTGTGGTTGGCATCTTGTTGATACAGTTGATCTACTAGTTTGTCGGCGTTATCCCATTGTCGGCTGGCGAGAGCGTCTATTAATTTGTTTTCGGTGACAACGGATGGGTTGTCCATAAACAAATCCATTTGTGGAATGTCATCTTGGCGTACCCATTGTTTGCTGAGTAGTTTTGTGAGGGTTGGACTTTGGCTTAGGGTGAGCTCTTTGAAGGTATTGTCTTGGTTCCAGCCTCGGTAGTCTTGAGTTTCGCCGATGAGGCCGAGTTTGGCGCAGAAGCGCTCGGCTTTCTCTAGGTTGTTGATCAGTTCTTTGGTGGGGACGTCGATGTTTTTTTCGAGATTGTCGATTTCACCCATGCGCCACGCTTCGTAGTCGCTGTATTGCAGGTGCCCTGCTTCGAGAAGCCATTCGATGGGGCTGTAGGAGCCGAGTGACATGAGTTGATTGTCGACGTTGTGTTGCATTGTCATGGTGTTTCCAAAAATGTGTTTTAAAACTATTTAATTTTATTTAGGAGGCCTAGCGGATCTCAGAGGTCGCGATGTATTTGACGCATTATTTCAGAAACCGCAGCGAGTACATCCTTGCACCCAATGCACTCGCGTTGCTCGCGGGGCAGGCTCTATGCTTTCTTCGGCGTCCTTGCCTCAGAGATTTCTGAAATAATGCGTCAAATACATCGCTAATTGCGAGTTTCCAGGTTCTTCGTAATAGCTTGCTTACTCCAGCAGCGCCATCAAATCATCACTGCTTAATGAGAAGTTGTCGCTTTGTTGTTCTGCTGCGTCATAAACAGCATTCATCAGTGCGAGCTTCTTTTGTTGTAGTTGGAATATTTGTTCTTCCACGCTGTTCTCGGTTAGTAATTTGTATACAAATACGGGTTTTTCTTGTCCGATCCGGTAGGCTCTGTCAGTGGCTTGTTGTTCTGCTGCTGGGTTCCACCACGGGTCGTAGTGAATCACTGTGTCGGCTGCGGTGAGGTTAAGGCCAACCCCGCCAGCCTTTAAACTAATAAGGAAAATTTCTACGTCACCTTCTTGAAATTCTTCAACCACTTTCTGACGATTAGTGGTCGCTCCAGTAAGGGTGACGTATTTGAATTTTAAGGTTGTTAGTGTTTCCCCAATGATCGCTAACATAGAGGTAAACTGTGAGAAGATAAGAATACGGCGGCCTTCCGATACAAGTTCAGTGACCATTTCTATGAGGCGTTGAAGTTTAGCCGATTCAATATTTTTTGCATCTTCAAGTTTGGTTAGTCTTGGGTCACAGCAGACTTGACGCAGTTTTAATAATGCATCAAGTATCATGATGTGACTTTTTCCAATGCCATTTTTTGCAATAGCTTGTTGTAGTTTTTTGGTTGAGGCAAGGCGTATGGTTTCGTAAAGGTCTTGTTGTTCTTCAGTTAATGGAATATGAACAATGATTTCTGTTTTGGGAGGAAGCTCGCTTAATACTTCATTCTTATTTCGACGCATCATAAAGGGTGCGATGCGATTAAATAGTGCAAGGGATCGATCCTTGTCGCCGTCTTTTTCAATGGGGTTTCGATACAGGCGCTTAAAGGTGCTTTCTGATTCCAAAAAACCCGTCATCAAGAAGTCGAACAGTGACCAGAGTTCGCCAAGGTGATTTTCTAGAGGTGTTCCTGTTAAACAGATTTTAATGGGTGCTTCAATTTGTTTGATCGCTTTAGCGACTTTGGCTTTGCTGTTCTTAATGTTTTGTGCTTCATCAAGAATAACCGCCCCTAAGGTTTTTTTGTTCCAAAATTCTATATCACGTAATGCCAGTGCGTAGGTTGTAATGACTACGTCAATATCTTTTAGGTGGCCAAGTTTACTAAAGCGGTTGCTGCCGTGTAATACCACTACGCGTAATTCGGGGGTGAACTTTGCAGCTTCTGATTTCCAGTTATGTAATAAACTGGTCGGCGCGATAATAAGCGCGGCTTGTTGCAGTCGGCCTTCGGCTTTTTCTATGGATAGATGCGCAAGTGTTTGAATGGTTTTACCCAGACCCATATCATCAGCCAAGATGCCAGAAACCCGTTGTTCTCGTAAACTTTGTAGCCAGCTAACCCCGACGAGTTGGTAATCTCTCAATGTGGCATTAAAGGTATCCGGTAATGTGATGGGGCCTGCGCGTTGTAATTCAGAAAATCGGCCGGCATTTTCAAGGATCTCAGGGTCTCCCTGCCATGCCATTACGTCCCCAGTGGTATTGTTTAAGGCGAGCTGTAGTTCGCCAATGCGTGCTTGCTGCGTGGCGGGTAGTGTTAGTTTTCCTGCGTCATCCCATTTTGGTTTGTCAAATAGCTCTACCAATACACCCAGTAACGCTTTAAGTCGGGATACTTCCAATTCGATGATACGGCCGTCATCAAGTGTTAATGGCAAGACGTCGTCATCACCAAACATATTCAGGCGTTTTATAGAAAAGAATTCGGGTGATTGTTCAATCGCTTTCACCAACAGCGGTAATAAATTAATTCGCTCGCCATCAATTTCAATGCCCAGCTCCAATCCTAGCCAATCATTTTTGGTTTGTTCAATATCACCGTACCATTGCTCAACAGAAGCAAAGTGGTATCGAAACTCATCTTCAAAAACAACGTGCCAACCTTGCTTTCGTAACACCGGAAGGGCAGTAAGGAAAAATTGTTTCCACTCCTCTTTTGTTTCAAAGGTCAGATCCCCCTTAGTGCTACTTAAAGCATCCGATGGGTCTTCGGTATTGAGTGGAATAACATCGGGGGCAACATCAAATAATGTATCCAGGTATTGCTGCTCCAAAGCAGCATCTCTGTATACTTGATGGACGATACCTTTGTGAAACTGGCGTTGTTCTGTTTGTGGATTGCGATAAATAAAGGTGGCCTCTTCTCTAGGGCCAGCATAAACAAACTGCGGTAACATGCCGTCTTGAATCGTCGGCGTACGATAGCTGTTTAATGATACGGAGTGAGAGCGTTTTGAATAAAACATCAATTGCGGAATGATGGAGGTGTTGTTAAACGATTCGACAGGGTAAAAATGGGGTTCCGGTAACGCCCAATCCAATAACTGTTGTAAGTGCTGCATAATAAACGGTTTGCTTTGTTCCGGTTCTACCTTAACTCTTTGTGCGATCCAAGATAACGCGGATTTTTCTAGGGTTGAACCTAGTGGGCCGATCTTATTACTTTCTCGGCAAATATAAAACGGCTCCGGTGCCGGTAAAATATGCAACTTAGCATTCTCATTACAAAGACGCAGAGTTTGGTTACCGTTACGCGTGGTTTTCCAAAGCGGTTCACAGCGTTCTTCTGCTCCCCATTTGATGGGCTCACTACCTGCCTCTTGCCATGGCGTGTCTGCAAAATAACAACGCTGCGTTTTTATTATTTCTTCAAGGGCATTAATCGTTTCGTGCGTTGGCAGTGAACGTTTGCTCTGATTTTCCCAGTGCGCGTCTGAATCTAATAATGATTTAAAAATTCGCGGGTCCGTCATACGTAAAAAACGCGGTGGTCGGTTTAATGCGCGTAATTGAATATGATAGGGCTGATTGGTACGAAACTCACCGGATGGTTGTTTTTCTGTGACCACAAGCTCAACAGTAATGGGAGCTTTGGTGCTTAGTTTGTTGATTGAAAGCAGGTAGATAAGCTGTTGGTAAGAGCTTTCACTGGGTTTTGTTGTTGCAGGTTCATCTCGTCGTGAGCGAACCTTGTTCATAAAGCTACTGCCGTTGCGATTAGACTGTCGTTGACGTCGCGGGTTACTTTGAACTGATTGGTCCAACGCTAAGCGGTGTAATAGTACTGCTGCAACATGCATGCAATTTTCTTCTAAATCACAAGAGCATTCGGTAGAGAACAGGTTTTTCTGCTGAGGGTGAATAGAGATGAACACCCGCTCAGTGCTTAATTGGTGATCGCTATCGATGGCCGCTACCTTGGCAGACAAGGTGGCGCCGTTATCTTTCTCAATTAAATCCGTAACCGCCTTCTGATCCACCAGTTGCTGGCCCTTTTCTACCAAAAATCGCGGTAGTTGAGCATTTATTTGGTGTTGATCGTATAGCATGTCGTGGTAGCCTTGTGTGCTGTTGTCCCTGGTAGAGGGATAGAAGAAATCAAACAGGCAATCATACGGTGCTGGCAGGGCTTTTTCTAGCATTAGCCGGTCTCAATCATGAAATTTGCCATGATTTGAGCAAGGTATGACAAGCAATAATACGGATGGTAGGGAATATCCCATGAGTACGGAAAATGATAAGGCAAGCGGGGTGGTAAATAAGGTGATTCTTATTGGTCATGTGGTCAATGAGCCTGATATTCGCTATATATCAAAAACCGGCGACCATTTGGCTCAATTCGCTTTGGAAACGGAACCCGATGTCACTCATCAGCTAGTTTGCAGAGGCGCGCAGGCGTTGTATTGCAAGGATTTGGTTAAAAAAGGCACTCGGTTGTATATAGAAGGGCATTTGCAATATGTTGAGCATAGTCACCCTCAACTAAAGGATTTTAAGTGGCAAAGTGCCCAGATACGCATCCTATTGTTACAGCTTATTGATGCACCTGAGCGGCTGGCTTATCCGGAAGATATTAAGAAAATTGATTTTCGTCGTAAGAAGTAAGCCTCGTGATGCAAAGCTGCCCCATTCTGGGTTTGAAAGCATATCCTGATTGAACCTGAAGAGGGCGGGAATTTATAAAATGAGCTAATATATCAAAAGTAGTGGTGTTCGACGTGAGTACAATTATATGAGTGTATTTGGCAGTATTCAAATATTGAGAATTATCACTTCAATTCTTACCTGTATCTTTTTGATGTTATCTTTTTCTTCAAAATCTTATGGTGAGTCTCCCTATTCATGGTACACCTTTAATATTCCACCATTTGGTTCCGCCTCTGAACGCGGAATTGGTTACGTATTGGCTAACGCTTATATCGAAGCCGGGTTCAAAAATGATATTTTTTTGGTTAATGCTGCTCGGTGGAAGAACGACATGCTTGACTCTCAAAACACCAAATTTTGCAGTACGGGTAGTTGGAAACTACCCAATACGAATCATCGAGTCTATTCAGATTCTATTATTAATACCGTTGATTATGGCGTGGGTGTTCGACCTGAACTTTATAAGAAGTTGTCGAATAACGGTAGAAAAAGAATTGTTTCTATTTTGAATGTTATTGAGGCTACAAAATTTTCGAAACACATGTTAATTATGAATGGTCGGCCAGTATTTGGAAAAATGGGAGACATTATAGAGGGTAGCAAAAAAGAGTATGGAACCAAAATTCGGTATATGACGGCTTCAGAAGGGCCGGTGAGCATGTTAAGGTTGGCCAATGTTTCAAATAGAAATGTGGATAGTGTCTTGATATTTCCTGAAGAGTTTCCAATTTTTGAAAAGATTTATCCTCAACATTCTCTAGAGTACTTAATGTTATTAGAAGGAAATAATTTTGCACCGATACGGGCAAGTTGCCCAGATACGGATCAAGGACGAATGATAATTTCCAAAATAAACGAAATGTTGAATGAGGGCTTAAGAGAAAAGGTTTTTGAGTTGTTTTTAGATGCTCTACCAAGCATCATTGAAATTAGAAAACAAGCTAGGTTAAACCAGGTTTGTATAAAGGATAACTCATGTAAAGATCCTCTTGTTGATTGATCGAGCCCGAAGACAGACAGTTAAGATAGGAAACACAATAATCAATATCGACAAAAGTAATGCCAATAAGGTAGGCGTAAACCCGTTCACTCGATCGGTGTTAGGCTTCAAAATATTCTATTTCGCACAAATCCCCTTGGCCCTTATTGCCCAAGGTTTTTAATTCCTCTTAGTTTGCCTTTATCAATATTTTGAATATATAACAGGTTATAGCGTATCATTTTTATAGTCATTCCCGGTCAATCGTTAAAAGTATGCTAGATTGAAGTGATAAATGTAGGTGATGGAGTGTTTAGCCAATCTTTATGAGGATAATGGATGCAAGACGTTGTGGGGGAAGGTCAGAACTTTCTAGCAGGTGATTACTTAGCGGCTATTCGTGACTACGCGTTGGTTAAAGGCCTCAATGTAAAGGCACTCTTGGTTGGTAGTGGTCTTTCCATGGAAACATTGTTAAAGCCTCCCTCTCGTGTGGGTGAAATCAGTATGCACCGCGTAGGCTGTAACCTAGTGGAGACGTTGGATGATCCGCTTGTAGCGTCTATTGAATACGGTCGTAGCCTTACATTGAATGTTCATGGGGCGTTGGGGGTTGCGGTGCAAGGCGCTCATAATTTATTGGATGCGTCAGACCTGTTAGTGCAATATATTTCTACACGTTCAAATATAAAAGAGGTCTCTAGAGTTACCTATGATGAATATGTCAGCCTTCGTTTAACACCCAGGAGTTATTACACGAAAGGCGTGGCGGAGACAGTAAGGTTCTTCTTTGATTTTGCTACGTTGATCAATTTTGATTCATTAGGTCGATTGTTATTAAGTGGATATGACGTTAGTAGTAAGAGTATTATCAATATTGACATGCCAGAACCGCCTAACTTTCCCTATCACCTTTTGATTGACTCTGTGGAGGTGAGGTTTAGTCAGCCTTATTTCGAACTTTGTATACCTAAAGAATGGATGGTTAAACCGCTTAGTATTGAAAATCCAGAGCTAGCACTTGCTGCTACTGATAAGTGTGAGAGCGAATTAGCGGAGTTAGATTCTAAGGATTTAATTAAAGAAATCCGAAACCGAATACGCAAAGAGGTTAATGCAAAACCAACGATAGATGAGATGGCTGTTCAGTTGTTTATGTCCACAAGTACGCTACAACGCCGTATCAAAGAGCAGCATACCACTTATCAAAAAATTAAGGCTGAAGAGCGTATGGGGGAGGCCAAAGAGCTATTAATGAACAGTAACTTCACCTTAGAGGCTATTTCTGAGCGATTGGGTTTCAACAATGCGTCTAATTTCAATAAATCCTTCAAAACTTCTACAGGGCTATCGCCTAAGGAGTTTCGTAAGAGTAAGACTCATGCTTAGTTCTGTACGTAGAGGTCAGTAATGATAAGGTTGACCGCATATAACTAGTACATTGATACCCTTTCACCTGTCATAAACCTGGTTTATTCGCCATATTAAATAGGCGAGTTATTGAGAATAATCAAAACCATCAGATACACGATAGTAGGGTAGGTTATGTCAGAAGCAGTTTATCGTTTAATGTCGAATCAGGTAGAAGTCAAACCACGCCGCATGTCCTTTCCATTTTCATCAGTAAAGACCAAGTTCTTTTTTAAGGACAATACCTTGTTGTCTACTTTTTTTACTGCATTGTCTTCAACATTTCCGGCTGGCGAAGCAGAATTTATTGAATCAGTTCGCCTATATCGTGACAAAATAACTGACAAAACACTACTGGAACAAATAAAGGGTTTTATTGGACAAGAAGGGCATCACAGTTATCAACATAAACGCATTAATGAGCACCTGAGGACGCTTGGTTTAGATGCAGTTAAGCTTGAGAATCATTTGGAGCGGGACATTAAACGTATGGTTTCAGGTGGGCGGAGAAGCAATCCAAAAGTAAGACTAGCAATCACTGTTGCAATGGAACATTTAACCGCAATTATGGCTGAGCATATGTTAACGAATCCAGAAGTATTAGACTCGTTGGACAGCTCAGTCCAAGATCTTCTATATTGGCACGCGGTTGAAGAAATTGAGCATAAAGCCGTTGCTTTTGACGTGTATAAAGAGTGTGAGGGTAGCGAAAAAACGTTGCACAGTGCAATGCGAATTGGCACTGTGATGTTTGTTGCAAGACTTAGCGCCTACATGATCGCGTTATTGTGGTGGACTCGAACCGTTCCAGGTATTAAAGATATTCGCGGGTTTTATTCTTTTATGTTCGGCAACAAAGGTTTGATTTCTAGTATCAGAAAACCTTATATGCAGTTCTTTAAACCGGGGTTCCACCCTTGGGATAGAGACGATAGCCATCTCATTGAAAAATGGAAAAAACAGTTATATAAACCAGAACATGACCGTGGTAGTGATCAATTCGACTCAGAGTTATCTGATATAACTTTCGACGCTTCTGCAGCCTAGTGCTGCCTAACGAGTCAACTAAAAAGGGGGGGGGGCTGTCTTCAGTGATATTGTGGAACAAAATCACCGGCGAGTAAAGTTGATTACTCGTCCGATGTTAGGCTTCAAAAAGGTCAGAATTATCAACCCAAAACGACACTTGCGGATGCACAAAGCCTTTCTAGACTGACTTCATAACCTGTATGGTTCATGCTATAGCTCTCGTGATGTACTATTCTAGAATAAGTATCTATATAAGACGCCAACTCATCACGCTCGATGGATTTATTACATCCATTTTTGGAATTGATTTCAATACGAATGACGTTCCGGTTAAAATGAGGCGATTCCTCTAAATAAATACCGGGTGAGCCTCCAACGTTGAAGGTTTTTCCGGGTTCTAAGGTAAATGTGAATGGGTCCGAGTGAAGACTAGTCGCATCGTGAATCAAGGTAGCTTTGACAGTGTAACTAAGCGTATTATTAATCGAAATTGCTGTTGCATTTCTGCCTCTGTTAAGTCCTTGAACATATTTGAGCAATGATAACCAGCGTTCGTTGTCTGAAAAAATACTACGCACTATTCTACAATTTAAATTTATATTTGAAGCGGTTCTTTTTCGATTTGAAGTTTCATCCGGTTCAGAGACGAATGTCGTTCCACGTATTTCACCTAAATTCTCAAAAGTTAACCACCAGCCAATCTGTGTATCTGCACCCTGCAAAACTTTGTAGATAGCATCTTTTCGATATTGTTCCTCATTACTCCAGAGCCAACGATCAAACTCTGAATCGAAGTACGGAGTCGCTATTAAATGATTCAGTATTCTTCCGCGTGTAAAGCCAGAGAAACCTCTTAATTGTTCAATATTGTAACCGTTCAATCTTTCCATAGACTGTTCGAATATATCTAGGGCCAGTTCTTCAGGTGTCTCAAAATTCATGATAGCCATCATTTTTTCAGATTTGCTAAAACTCATGAAAGTCCGGCGTCCATACACAGTTGAAGGATCAAATTTCACCTTCAGGGCTTCCAATGACAATATCTCTGCACCTGGCTCATAATCAATGAAATTATTATCAGTATCTACATACCCTGTCTCACCCGATGAGAAGCCTCCACAGTTAAGATAGGCAAGATTTTTAATTTCAGCGTTAACAACTTCATCGTGTTGTGCGCCGCAGGAAATTAAAAAAAGGACATGTAGTAAAAGGCAGTATAACGGTAAAAACTTCCCCATTTTATTACAACGTATTCTGTTTTTTATGGGGCTTCTGATTCTATGGCTACATTTTTTTCTAAACATGCCTATCTCCTTGGCTGTTGCACTGCGCGCATAATACACCAAAAAACCTCAGGGGCTAGTCACATAGCTTCTTGTTTGCACATTCTGTGGTAGATTATGGCTATTGGATAAGCACATACAATGCTTCTATTATGCAGTCCTAACTTAGATCAGCAGTAGGGCTAATAAACAATAATCCCAGGATTCCTCTAGGTACTGAGCGAGTATTATATTTGAGCCCCAGGTTATATAAATCGACGACTCCTGCATATGCTTCGAGCAAAATTCAGATTAGTTTTCAAGCCCGTTAGGCATAGAAAGGCTCGAACGTTTCCCAGTTTTAACGATATCTGCTTGTATCGGCTCAGGTTCAAAGAGCTTCACCCAGCATAGTGAAAATTAACAGTCTATTAGATTACTTTTTTGGGGTTCAATAGGTAGGGTGTTGTTCCAATATTTTTCATTAAAAACAGGGGGTTATTGAAATTAGTGGTGCTAGTCCCGGTTTTGTAGAGTTGCCCAAAGGTTTGGAGGCTACCTGCCGAAACCGCTAAGGCATGGCATCAGGCTTTTTACGTGATGTTACTGAATGCTACAAAACCGTGCCAATAACCATACAATTGTTCAATTTGTGAGCTGTTTCACGCTGTTATACTGCTTGCCGATTCATTCACATGTCCCTATGCAAGCGTCCAAACTTCGCTGACATTGACACTTTTTCTTCTTGAGGTTTGTATGAAGATTTTCAGAAAATTAGTAAGTGCCACACTTTTAACAGCGATTATTTCTACCACTGCACACGCAACATTGATTGAAAACGGCAGTTTCGAAAACATTGCCGGGAGTACGGCTATCGGCGGCTACGGTTCTTCTTCCTCTTGGCAAATATATTCTTCTCTGCCTAGCTGGGAAGCCAGTCAGAACATGGAAGTTTGGACTAACGATTTTATCGTTCCTGCTTATGATGGGAACAATGTATTGGAATTAAATGCTCACCCTGCGAGCGCGGGCGGTATATTTTCAATCTATCAATCTTTTGAAACGGTTGTTGGTCAGGAATACGAGCTTTTTTTTGCTGGACGTAAGCGCCACGCGAATTCAGATGAAGCCTTCATGATCTCAGTAGCAGGCCTGACGGATAGTATATTTAACCAGGCTTGGGGCACGTGGACAGAATATAGCTATAGTTTTTCGGCGACATCTGCGCTATCAACGTTAACATTTACATCGCTAGACGGCGGACGTGATACGACAGGTAATATTTTTGATGCCATTAGCGTAACTTCAGTACCTGAACCGGATTCCATTGCGCTTTTTCTGCTTGGATGCGTTGGTTTAGGTTTTCAGCGCAAGAGCCAGAATAGTGTAATGAAATAACCTGTCATTAGTACTGCTTGGCGAAGATACTTAGAGTATGTGCTGGGATGAATGTGGTGCCTTAATACGTAAAGATAGCGCTACACTAATTCTTAAACCAGAGCCATTCAGTAGCGCAGTAATCAGCCAGTACTTGCCGCGGAGGTTGCTGAGAATGGCGGCAACCTCCGTTGGCGAGAGTACCGTCGGTAGTTGCTTTTCTGGATAAGCTGTATTTTAAATCGACTATCTCGTGTTCAAGAATTGTTCCATTTCAGGGTTGGACATTTTTTAGGGTGTTGTTTGTTATTGACGAAAATAAAATGAGATATCCAACAAAGATAAGTTTTTTCTGTTTGTGTATTGTAGCGGCGAGTTCCTAATTCATATCTTACTGATTCTATAAGCGGCGATTTTTTCATAAACATCTATCCTCGATGTTAACTGATTGTGTATAGTTACATGTGTTTTTTCCCGAATTGAAAGCTGCAGGTCTCGTGAGTACCAAAATGGATGGTAGACTAATGGTAATTTACCAATCTAAATTGTTGATTCTCTTAAGGGTTGTCGTGGCCAAAGGTGTGAGGTAGGGGCTGGATGGGGCATACAAGATACCTTTCTACACGAGTCATTCTGGCATTGGTGTAGCAAGGCAGGTTTTAAACATTATGTCATAGCGTATTCAGTATAAAAAGTTGCTGTAATTGTTATGACCAATAGTAGAAAGTCATTCAAGATAGTTGATGATATTATGGCTAAATCAATTGGTGGCGATTATCCATCACATGATTGGTTCTGAAACCAAATCTAACAAGGTGCTGCTACGGAAAATATACTCGCTGGCGCTCCTAAATTTCTACAGAGTAGAGCGTTATAAAATATCAAGGAGAGATCATGAATAAAATCACATTTTTATTACTTCTAGTTCTGTGTATACCTAGTAAATCTTACGCCAAAGGCGTTGAAATTGAATTCGGCTCAGGATTGCTTTTAGTCGAGTTACCCTCGTATACAAAAGTCATCAATAAAAGCCAAGAGGGATTTATTGCTACCTTTGATGGGAAGGGGGAGTATGTAATAGAAATGTCCCGGATTCCAAGTAAAGGAAAGCGAAAAGCTGATGGTTTTGGTGCTTTTGCAGTCAAAAGAATGGCAGAACAGCAGGGGCAAGTTGCGAAATCTGTCGGAGAAAAAGCAATCTTGGTAGAGCGAATTATTGAAACACCTACTAAGCGGACACAACACTTCAGTATTGGTGTTGGCGGTTCAGTTGTTACAATGACTCTTACCTTGCCCCTATTAAGCCAAGCGAGTGATGCGTTTAATAAACGAATAAATTCAGTAGTTAATGCTGCTATTACCTCCCTGTTGGAGAAAGGGGTCTAGAATTAATCATTTTTCTCTCTGGCAAACAACAAAATGTTTAAAATCCTGTTATCACTGGGCGTTATTACAATGTGACCCTTTTCGAAAGTGAAAAATTTATGTTTAACCTACACCATTTAAGGAAGAATGATGAAAAAAATAGTATTTATAGTTTGTATGTTTGTCTCGGTGTCCCTTCAAGCAATTAGTGAATCTGGGACTATTGATAAGGACAAAAATAATGTTCTTAATGCGCTATTAGAAAACCTTGGATTGACGTCCATTTCAAAAGAGAAAAAAGATTCAATCTTTAACACCTTTAAGCACACTTTAAATAAAGCATGGTACGCAAGCTGGGGCACCAACAAGACTATAACCTCAAGCAAATTTGGAAAGTCAAGTACCCAAATATTTGATCTTAATGTTGTAGATGAAAATAGGGTTTACATAATTTCCTATACCTATTTTAGTGATCAAAAACAACTCCATATTGTTCAGCGGGAAATAATTGATGGGTCGTCTTCGGGGGTAATTGAAAATTATAATAAGCATAAGAAAAATACTGACTTTGAGATAAAGGCTGAGAAAGACAGTTATGCATATTTCCAAAAAAAGAGTCTCACTCAGTACTTGATATCTCATGTGAAAAGTCCGAATGGGATGAACGTATATATTGACTATAAAATACTAGATATTTAAAATTCCATATTGCAAAATCACCAATTTTCTGCAACAAGGGCAATGAACAGGTGCTAGTACTGTTCCTCTAACGAGGCGCAGCAAGCGGGTTATTCCAGGGCCAAAATGTGTTGTCGCTACGGTATAACACATTTTCACCCTTCCATAATGCTCAGTTGTGCAGTGGCGTTATATTTTATTACTATAGCTATAAGTGTTTATTATAAAATTTATTAAGGTGTAAAATGAATCAAAGTTTAATCATAGTTTTAGTTTCTTCAATTATCGGAATTCATAGTTTGTTAGTTGGCTTTGGATTGATAACTCTAAAAAAGGATTCGGAAAAATCACAAGAAGATTTAGTTAAAATCAGAAAGAAAGACAAGATAATTGGATTTTTAATGATTCTTGTTTTTTCCTTTTATTTGTTCAAATACATATATACCAATGTGTAACCTTGCGTGCAGCGTTAAGACCTCGGAATATCCTCGCTATAGCAAGGATATTCATCTGAAAGATACTCCGATCGCTAATCTTTTTGAGTGATATTGGCGTTAAATTGATATACCAGAATAGGGACATATGTAATGGCTGAAACTAATGAACTAAAATTTCCAGATTTTTCAGGGAAGTGTGTGAGCTTTTCACTTAAAAATGAAGATGCTTGCAATGACCTAAGTAATCCTATGTTTGAATATCAAGGTGGGCGTCTTTTTGTCGTTGGAAAAATTCCGAAAGGCGCTACAAAATCCGATTGGGCTGAAAGCTTCACTGCTGCCATAGCATGGGATAGAGTTGTCGATTACATAGTTTTTGATAGTGAAGACGCTTTTATAGAAGCCACCAAAATATCTGAAGATTATGATAAGGCTAATTCGGCTAGTAATTTGGCGTAGGGATCAAAGGTAACCCCCTCAAAATAATCAGATGATTTGTCTTGCTTAGTCAGATTAAACTACAAGCATTAAAGTACAGGTTGCATATCGCAACTAAATCAAGCACTGGCCTATTAACTAGGCATTCCAATTCACTGATCATTTCGTTATTGAGCCATAAGAGATTTTCGATTTACTATAAATGGATTTAGGGAGAGGGAATATGGAGTTGAAGTATGATAATAAAATGTATGTTTTTTCCGCAATGCTATTCTTTTTCGCATGCCTAGTTGCTGCTTATGATGGCAGATTGGAGCGTTTAGTTTTCTCTCTAATCTACTTTGTCGTTGGTGTAGCCCTAATAATCAACTATTTTTCATCTAAAATATTACTCGAGAAAGATAAGCTAAAGATCTATAATTTTGGCGGAATGTTGGTGAAAGAAAGAAATGTTCGCTCTATCAAATCAATAGAGCTTGGTAGGGGCGGCGATTTCATATTTACCTTTAGTTCGGGTGTTCCTGAAAGGATTGGATTTGCAGGGCTTTCATTCTTGTCAAAGTATAAGTTGGCAAGGGGCTTTGAAAGTATGGGTGTCAAGTTGAAAGTATTTTGAGAAAGGCACTGGTATAGATTGGGCAAAATTCTCAATTAATTTCAAACTCTTCCTCGCTATTTTTGAGAATGAAAGTTGCCGAGAAATCGAACAGGAGTTTGGGACAAAGTTGGTGTAAATGGCATTAAAAACCAGCTTAGTGAAAACTACGAAATGACGATTAGAAAAAAGGGTGGGTATTGGCATATTAATGGCACTTCGCGGCCATACACCGTGAGCCCTACTGCTGAGCAGCATCTGGGCTGGGTAAATTCATGTCGATATAGAGTATATTAATAGGTGCTATTGTTAAGGTATTTTCGAGTGGAGCGGAAAAGCAGAAGACATATGTCTTGAAAATTCGAAGAATGCACCAAGGTAATATATGACTGTGGGGTTAAAATCTTTCAATTGATTATTTTTAAGGCGGTAGAATGAACATAAATATTTCAGGTCATCACATTGATATCACTGATTCCATTCGTGAGGTGATTGAAAGTAAGATGGGGAGAGTCTGTTCTCATAACCCAGATATTCAAAAGCTGGATGTCATTGTTAAAGTAGACGGAAGCAGGCAAAGCATTGAAGTGGCAACACAGTACCACGGTGCCTCTATTAGCGTTACTGCAGTTGATAAGGATCTGTATGTGGCTATTCAGCAGTCGGTTAAAAAGCTTGATGCTGCTTTGGAAAAACGCAAGGGAGTGCTCAAAGCTAGCCGGGAAAGTCTACGCGACGATGTATCTGATTCTGATGAAGTGCTTGATACTGAAGAAGAAGAATTTGAGAGCTAACACTGAGTGAAGAAATACGATTTTGTCGCATACCAATAGCGACGGTACCCAGAACCCTAGGTGATATAAAATAGGGTTTTGGGTTTTTACATGTTTACGCTAGGCCAAGTGCAACCGCTATCGCTCTGGGGTCGTTTGCAGGAATAGAATAGTCTGACATCCGGTGATCAATCGAACGTCTGTGCTCTACGTGAATAGCGTGAGCGAGCAGTAATAACTTTATTTGGCAATTTAGAAGACGCACTCTTTGATTTATAGATAACCTCGTCCAGCCACAATTTCTCATCCTCCAAACTGGTTTCGTCTACGGTGGTCCACCATGCCTTGGGTAACGTCCCTGTGCCATCTGACCAGCGGTAGCCTCTGTCCTTTAGCTGGTCCTTTGTGTCAAAACTTGAATTCAATGCACAGATCAATACGCCTCGTTTTCGAACTGAGGCTTTTAATTCGTCAAAAGCGCCTTCTTCAACCACAAGAACATTTAACGTTGCCCAGCAATCTACTAACGCGCGATGGCCTTCGTAAAAATACCCGGTTTTAAAGTTTAGGAATTCGAGTTTGCCGGACTCATAGCCGCGAGAGCGCCAATCAACATCTTTGAGCGAACAGCCAAAAGCCATGTTTTTAACGATATCTGCAATAACCGGTGGTGCCTGCATTTCGAGGTGGTTTCTATCGAAAGAAGCGTTGTGACAGATAACGAGATCCGTTCTTTGTAGGTACTGTGCGACTAATTGCCAATCGATGGTTTGCCCGGCAACATCGTCATTAGTAATGCCAGTAATTGCCGTTATTTCGTCAGGAATCGGAACACCGGGGTCTTGTAGGCCATTGTAGGTTTCCACGACACTCAGTATCCCATCCGTAGAGGAAAAGCTAAACAGCAACATTCCAAGCTCAATAATGGGATGAAGCGTCGGGTCAAGGCCCAGGGTTTCTAAATCAATAATAGCCGCCGTAAACAGATGGCTACCGGTATTTGTTATCTCTAGGGTCCGTTGCTCCGGTACCCTTCTAAGCACTTTGAAATCACGGTTATTGGACACGATAGCCAATGCACTTTCAGTCTCTTGTTCTGTATTGTGCGTATTGGGTTGGTTTTCTGGACTGGTCATTATCATAGTGTATTAATCCTAATATTTCGTAGGTTATGCGATATTACCATAACCCCCACTTCCTAAATAACAACATAGGTTACGTAAATACTTTTTGAAACCATGCCGAGATATCTTGGATTTGTTGTGGGCATACACTATGAGCCATATCATACTCTTGCCATTCGACAGTATAGTTATGTGATTTTAGCGTATCAAAAGCTGATTTTCCCATGGCCAGGGGAAGTACCTCATCCTGGTTGCCATGACAAACTAATATGGGGATCTCTGCATTTCCCCGAGTTTTCTTGGTGCCAAATTCTTCTGCTACCGGCAAAAATGTTGATAACGCAAGAATGCCGGCAAGTGGTTTTCGATAGAGAAGCGCGGTATTTAACGCAATGGCCCCTCCCTGTGAAAACCCTGCTAGCACAATACGTTCGGCAGGTATGCCGTTGTCAATTTCTTGTTGAATAAGGTCTTTAATTTGAAAAGTGGATTTTTTGATGCCGTCAGTATCGATGCTTTGAGTCATATCAATATCAAACCAGGCGCGCATGGAATTTCCGCCCATCGTGGTGATATTACGCTTGGGGGCATGCGGAAAAATAAAACGTATCGGTAGACTCGCAGGTAAGTTAAGTTGAGGGATAATACTTTCAAAGTCATGTCCGTCGGCGCCAAAGCCGTGTAACCAGATAACCGCAGCTGAGGCTGTTGTAGAAGGGTTCACCTCTACGGTTGATAAAGATGTCATGAGCATGTGGCGTTAGTTCTCCGTAAGGGGTTCTTTTGAAGCTTATGCGAAGTCATATGATCCGCCTGCCTTCAAGCCTTTTTGATAGGCTGGGCGCGCCTGGAATTTTTTAACAAATGCAATGATATTAGGATACTCATCTAGCCCTTGCTGCGACACCATCGCCTCTAACGGAAAGCTCATTTGGATGTCAGCACCTGTTAGCTGATCTCCACAAAACCATTCGTTAGTTGCCAAATGTTGATTAATAAATTTTAAGTTAGACGTAATGTTTGGCCCAGCATAAGCGGCCATCACCTTATTGGCGATACCTTTAGCAATTGGCTTAATAAAAAAGGGCATCGGACTGGATTTCACTTTATCAAAAATTAATTTTATTACTAGCAAAGGCATTAATGTCCCTTCAGCGTAATGCATCCAGTAAGTGTAGGATCGTCCTGCGTCAGTACCGCGTTCTGGTGAGAGATTTTTCCCGTATTCTTCCACCAAATATTCGATAATAGCGCCTGATTCTGCAATGGTTATGTCGCCATCGGTAATTACCGGGAATTTACCTAATGCATGTACTTCTTTTATGGCTTCAGGGGCAAGTTCCGTTTTTGAATCCCGCTGATACTTTTTAATTTCGTAGGGGATGTTGAGCTCTTCAAATAGCCATAATAAACGCTGTGAACGCGAATTATTTAAGTGATGCAAAACAACCATGACGTTTTCTCTTTAGTTATATTATCGAATTCAGTGGGGTTACAGCATAACGAGTCTTAGAGGGCGGGACAAACTTTAATTTTTACCATTGGCCTGCGCATAAGCTTTCAAAGGCTGGGTAGAGGTTTTATGCAGAAACAAGAAGCTGAGGGTGTTGGAAAGAAATTATGGAAAGGGAAAATACTTTACAGGATTGGGCAAGTACGAAAAGACTAGCTAACACACTCAAACATTGAAGGCTCTTTACCCGAAAAAGCCACGCTATGTTAAGCGCGGCTTTTTGGTAAGCAATTTATTGTTTTATAAACCAAATGTGTTCGTATGGACTTCAACCTCTGGTGTCACTCAAGTTCCAACGATACTACGTTAGTAACTCCGCGTTTTAACAAAACATCACCAGAAACATTGAAGCTACCGCTATTTGACTGGCCCTTTAAATAATACGCACCGCTGTTAACAACAAATGCATTATTATTAAAGCTAACTACCGGCTTCTTGTTTAACCATCCATTATCAACAATTTTATACATATATTGTCGGCTAGTTATATCTGCGCCACTGTCTTGGTGGTAGCCTAAAAAACGTACCATCGTTAACCCTTTGGGGTTCTTTTCATAAGTAACTGGGCGAATAAGCCCCAAATCATTATTCTGTCGTGTTGCATCATTAAAGGTAAAATTTTCTGTTTCATTAACATATTGCTGATTTTGATGCTTATAACCTGAGCTTGGTTCAGCCTTGGAGGAGTATGACCCTAGATTAGATGGCACATTTCCACCTGCCAAATCCGATACGGTATCCGCTAATTGTTTGATTTCTAAATTGCTACAAGCAGATAGAGATACCAATATTACGCCAAAAATAATTGCCCGCATTGTGATTGCTCCTAAAAACAGTTCGATAGTAAAATATCCGATATTATACGAGGGAAACTGCATTATTTATGCTGCTCGTGAAAGGAACAAATAATTTAGCAGACAAGCACAAGAAGAATAGAATCCATTCTCGAACAATTACAAAAATATCGCTCGTATAATAACCCGTACGGAATATACCAGTGCTACTCTCTATTGTCAAAATACAGAACATTTGACAGGGGTTACTTTATTGATCGGACACCTTAGGGCGTATTGTTGGAGTCCCTAAGAAACTACTGAAACGTTTCGGATAAACGGCAAATATACATCCGTGGATTGTGATTTATCGGAAACGATTTTATTCTCGCTGGTGGGGGGAGGTGGGCTCTGGTCTAGTAGAATCCTTTAACCCTGGCCACTAGAAAATCTACAGCAGCTTTTACTTTAGGCACTTGATAACGTTGTTTTTGGTATAACAAATATATGCCGAAATTCGGGTTTTGGGTAATGCTGAGAGTTGGCTCTATGTTTAGTTCGATAAGCTCGCCGGATTCAAGGTATTCCGATAATACCCACCGAGGCATCATCAAAATACCCTGCCCAGCAAGGGTTTTGTTGACCAACCATTTTCCGTTATTAGAGACCAGTGCTTGCACTGCTGATACGTCTTGCCACTGGCCGTCTATTTCACAAATCCACGGCGTGGGTCCTCCTGGTGTTTTGAAATACAAACCTTGATGCGCTTTTAACTCCAATGCGCTGACTGGAATACCATACTTTTCCAAATAGCTGGGCGCTGCCACCGGAATAAAATGGTTGGCCATTAATTTTATCGCTAATACTCGCTCATCGGGCGCGTAACCGCCACGAATGGCAATATCTACCTCATCTCTGCCTAGGGTAGAGAGTTCATCACTGAGGCTTACATTTAGGGTGACCTGTGGATACAACTCGCTGAACTCATCTAACAAGGGCAATAAAATACGCTCACCAAAGCCAACCATTGAGCTTATATGTAACACGCCCATGGGTGTGCTCTGATAAGAGCGCACCGCTTCATCACTCTGTTCCAGTTGAGTCACTATTTCACTGACTTGTTGGTAATAGATCTGGCCTATTTCAGTTAGATTTACTACCCGAGTGGAACGTTTAAGCAGAGTCGCTCCAAGGCTCTGTTCTAAATCAGCAACCCGCCGCGAAAGCGATGATGGTGGCACCGAAAACAAGGTGGCTGCTTTGGTAAAGCTGCCGGTCTCCACGACTTTTATGAAGTATTTTAATGCTCTTAATTGATCCATTTGCGTCCCAATTGGGTATTGTTGTCTTTATGACAATAAACATTCGCTAATTAAGCCATATATCCTACCTATAAAACTAGTAATAATGGCGTCATTCAAAACAAACAACCCGATGAAACCTAATCACAGGAAGGATGCTCATGACGACGTATACCGCGATTAACCTTGTTAAGCGCCCTAGTAGTGGCCCTATCAGCTCTGAGTTATTTGAAGTAGTACAGAAGGATATGCCCAATGTCGCCCCAGGAGAGTTTCTGGTTAAACAAAATCACATGTCATTGGACCCCGCGATGTTTGGTTGGATGAGCCCCGATACCAATAGTTACATACCACCGGTTGCCTTGGGAGACGTCATGCGTAGTTCGGGTATTGGTGAAGTGGTCGAAAGTAACCACCCAGACTTTAACGTGGGCGACCGTGTAATGGGGATGATGGGCTGGCAGGAATATTTTCTAAGTAATGGCCAAGGTCTGAACAAGGCGGACGCCCCTTTGCCAGATGAGACGATATTATCGATTTTTGCTTTGCCTGGCTTAACCGCCACGCAAGGTTACTTTAATGTAGGCAATCCAAAAAAAGGCGAAACCATCATCGTGACAGGCGCTGCCGGTTCAGTCGGTTCTATTGTCGGTCAGCTGGCAAAAGCGGATGGCCTACACGTAATTGGCGTGGTGGGTAATGAAGAAAAAGCCAACTGGATTGTCAACGAGTTAGGTTTTGACAGTGCCATCAACTACAAGAGTGCGGGTTTAGAGAGCCAACTGGAGAAGCTCGCGCCCAATGGCATTGATCTGTTTTTTGAAAATACTGCCGGTCCGATTCAAAGCTTGATAGTCGAGCGCATGAATGCCCACGGCCGAGTGATGGTATGTGGGCTCATTGCCGATTACTCAAAGGAAGTACCGTCACCGGGACCTAGCTGGGTGAGCGTGCTTAAACGCCGCCTGACCGTTCAGGGTTTTACCATGCCTGATCACTTTCATGAAGTGCCTGCTCTATTGGCTAAACTTACGCCCTACGTGATGGCCGGCAAGATTAAGCACCGTTCACATATATTGGAAGGACTTGAGTCGGCAATCGATGGTTTGAACTTATTCTTTACGGGCGAGAACAAGGGCAAGCTGATTGTGAAGCTTTAGACGTTCTCTACAGCCCCACGGTATATCTATATCTATAACAAAACGAACTTTCTAAGATACTAAGCCTATCAGGCTTTTAACGGAGCATTCCATGCCACAACCAGCAGTGAAAACCCAAGCCATGTCAAACGAACTTGGTTCACCGTACATTCTTGGAAATGGGCAAATCATTAAGAACCGTCTTTATAAATCTGCGATGAGTGAACAGCTAGGTACGCGAGATCACAACCCGACTGCGGGCTTGGCGACACTGTATGGGCGTTGGGCGCAAGGTGGTATTGGTTTATCGGTGACCGGCAATATTATGATTGATCGTACTGCACTGGGTGAGCCAAAAAATGTTGTTTTGGATGAAAAATCGGACCTGGAGCCATTCAAAAAATGGGCTAGCGCAGGTAAAAAGAACAACTCTCAAATCTGGACTCAGTTAAATCATCCAGGCAAACAAATTCCAAATTTCATCTGTGAAGAGCCTGTATCTGCTTCCGCTATTAGTTTAGAGGGAGGATTGGAGAAAGGTTTTAATACGCCTCGCGCCCTAACAGAGCCGGAGATTCTCGAGATCATTAATAAGTTTGCGCTAAGTGCTAAGCTGGCAAAGCAAGTGGGATTTAGCGGAGTACAAATTCACGGTGCTCATGGTTACCTGGTGAGCCAATTCTTATCTCCTCGTCACAATCAGCGTAGCGATCAGTGGGGTGGATCTCTGGAAAATCGCATGCGGTTTGCATTGGCTGTTTACAAAGCCATACGTGCAGAGGTAGGTGATGACTTTCCTATTGGAATTAAACTTAACTCAGCCGATTTCATGAAGGGTGGTTTTACCGAAACGGATTCAATGGAAGTGGTAAAAGCATTGGCTGCTGCCGGAATCGATTTAATTGAAATTTCTGGTGGTACGTACGAAAGCCCGTCTATGGTAGGTCACAAAGTAAAGGATTCGACGCTTAAGCGTGAAGCATATTTTCTGGATTATATTGAAAAAGTGCGCGCTTTAGTGGACACGCCCTTGGTTTTAACCGGCGGGTTTCGTTCATCTGCCGCCATGCAGTCTGCTTTGGATAGTGGTGCGACTGATCTGATAGGTGTAGCGCGAACTACCGCAGTGGACCCGGACTTTCCCAACAACCTGATTGCTGATAGTTCACATAAGCAGGAGTTACGAATACTTACGACGGGTGTGAGAGCTTTAGATAAAATCGCCATGCTCGATATCGTCTGGTATGAATTTCAACTAGCGCGTATGGCCAAAGGTCTGGTCCCTAAGGCTAGCCTGAGTGAGTGGGTTGTATTCGCTAAAACCCTGGTCGCTGCAGGTACCTATGCGTTTAGAAAACGCAGAGCTTAGTTTCTAAAAACTGAAATAAATTGGAGATATTCTAATGTGGAAATGTTTTTTTAAACCATGCTGGAATATCTTAAATTTGTTGCGGGCATACAGCATGAGCATGTCGGGTTCATTCTCTGTAAGGTGTTCACTGTCATTCGGTGAGTAGTTTGTCTAGCGTCATACAAACAGCTTGGACTATAAGCCGACAATCTTGTTGAAAATAAAAATGTGCGCCTGAAAATTCGAGTACCTTAGAATCTTCTGAAGTATACTGGCACCATTCTTTCATGTTTTCTGTTGGAAACAATGGGTCATCTTTTCCATACAATGCCAATAGTGGAATGGGTAAGGTAAACACCTCTCTTGAGGGTCTGCATTCGATTAACGTGTAGTCGGCTCGAATCTTTTCCATATACATGTCGAGGAAATCACGATTGTCGGCCACCTCAGAAGGAATGCCACCCAGTTTCTTTAGGTGATCACGCAGCTGATTATCTGTGGATGTGGACCAGGATTTCTTAACGTTAATGCTTGGTGGTGTATTCCCTGAAACGGCTAATAGTAGAGGTTCAATCGCATGATTTTTATGCAGCTTCTCAGCGACGAATAACGCAATATGAGCTCCCATACTGTGACCAAATAGAACGATATTGTCTAATTTCAATGCCATAATATCATCAACAATACCTTTTACTATACTATTATAGTCATGTGTAAAACCTTCAGCGAAGCGGTTTTCCCGTCCAGGTAACTGCACTGACCATAAACGGATATTGTCCGGAAGCTCCGAATCCCAAGGTTTATATACCGACGCTCCCGCGCCACCAAATGGAAAGCAGATAATATTGGTATCGGCTTCTGTTTTGGCGTTAAAACAGGTAAGCCATTTGTTTTTTGAGATCTTCACTACGCGAGTACCCTTGTTTTCTGTCACAATTAGTAGAGAGTTGCCTTTTCACCCCACTAATAATTTATCACACCGAGGAAAAAAAATGACACTATCATTTTATAACACCAGCGTGAACAGCTATTTACAGGTACTGGAAGGTATCGCTGGTGTTTTAGACAAAGGTGTAAGCCATGCTGCTGAAACGGGGCTAGATTTACAGGAAATGGTAATGGCGCGATTGCATGATGATATGATGCCGCTACACTTCCAAATTGTATCTCTCGCTCATCATTCCTTGGGTGCAATAGAGGGCCTACAACAGGGAAGCTTCAGCCCGCCTTCATTTGAACTTGATATGGATTACGCAGGGCTTCAGGCGGTAGTTGCCAATGCAAGAGAAAAACTTGCTGATTTCGATGCCTCCGAAATTGAATCGCTGGCTGCGAATTCAATGGTATTTAACATCGGCAAGAGGGTGATTCCATTTACCAATGAGAACTTCTTATTATCCTTTTCCTTGCCAAATTTCTACTTTCATGCGACTACAACGTATAGTATTTTACGTATGCTGGGTGTGCCACTAGGAAAAATGGATTATTTGGGTCAGATGAAGGTGGGTGTTGAGGCGTAATGTATTTTGTTGTTGTCCTCTTGATAGGTGGAAAATAGATATTCGTTAATTTTGTTTTTTCGGAACGATTCTATTATCTCTGACAGTGACCGATTAAGGTTGGGTCACTGTCAGAGATAGAAGTCACCCCATAACGCAATTTACCATTCATGCCATTGTGTTGTGTGATTCTTGGTATTATTTTTTACGTTGGTCTTTCGATTTGAGGGCCAGTAATTCTGGCATAAGGGCGTTGAAACACGAGAGCACGATTGTCGGTACAGCGCTGGATAAATACCATCTCTCGACGAGGGTTTAGAGAAACATCAACACCGCCGCCAAAACTTCCTGTATCAATAAAGAGAGAATTTATACATCCCACACGAGTAATAATGTCCTGTACCACATTACGGTTGCCAATAAATTCATTTTCCCAGTTGGCATCACCAACCATGATTAGCGTATTTACTTGTGCATTACCTACACGCTGCATCATCTGATTACAAATTTGCATCGCATTCCCATGAGGATTAAGGTCTGCAGCGGTTGGCATTTGCATACCGACATGACCTCCAATCATACTGTTATTGTTCAAAATAAATGCTATCGCGATGCAACTATCAACATGGGGAAATAATAACTCATCATTGGCGGCGACACTGACCAAGTATTCATCAGGCCCGCCAAGTGCTTCGGCCGGTTCAACACATCGAACGGTCATAAATTGTCCTTTCATTGTTGTTATTTGAGTATTCACTATACCTCTTATACTTCAAATAAAACTAGCCAATTCGATTGGAAAACTACGTTCAATTGTCCATCGAGCACCAATGATAATCATCAAGCTGGCACTCGCGGGCATTAACCATTGCTGATAATCACTAGCTGTCCTATTTCTTCCTCGAAATTAAACTCCACCAGAGAGTGAGAGGTGCATGAGCATATCAGCGTGGGTTGTTATTTTTCATGTGTTGATATTCTAAACACCTTGATATATAGTTGATTACTCAAGTATATATCAAGGTGTTTTTATGTGTCAGGTTCCAGTAAGTTCTACGTTTATAATTCAAAATGCGCTATTGGCGTCTAAACTATCAAAGAGAGTGGACAATCAGCTTAGCGTCCATGGGATAAGCTTTACTGAGTATATGATTATGCATCATCTAGATAGCTCTCCTTTGAAGACAATGCGCCGGATCGAGTTGGCGGAGCATGTTGGTATAAGCGCTTCCGGCGTTACACGCCTCATCGCTCCAATGGAAAAGATAAAGATAGTAGTAAAAGAAGCAAACCCAAGAGATGCTCGGCAGAGCCTGGTTAAACTTTCAAAGGCTGGACAACGACTTTATACAGAGGCAAGGGTAAGTTTTGAACATTGTACGAATAGTCTGATGGAAAATTTGAGCGAAAACCAACAGGAAAAGCTTGTTGAACTTTCTGCAAAGGTTCTTTAAATTTTTAGCGACTAGTTTTTTTGATATTTAATGGACTAATACATGTATATAGGTAAAGTTTCTGAACGAACGGGCGCATCCAGGAAAGCGATTCGTCATTATGAAGAAATAGGTCTTTTACTCGATATTAGTCGTTCTGGAAGCTACAGAATTTATAATGAGCATCACATTGTCATTATATCGATGATAAAACGAGCCCAAGCGCTAGGATTTAAATTATCTGATATTGCCCCGCTGGTATTAACCAAACATACCGAAAACCGTTTTCCACTTGAAATTGCTTATAGTGCAATTGATGAAAAAAGGGCTCAAATAAAATTGGATATTGAGAAAGCGAATCTTTTAGATATGGAGCTTGTCTCAATGAGAGAAGAGCTTCAAATTCTATTTTTAGATACAGAATAATGCATTAAATGTATTGACCCTCCCCCCAGGGGGAGGGTTTATTCTGTTGTTCGAATTCTTCTTATAGAGGTCGGGCGATATGAGTAATGTGTGTTTGGTGACGGGTGCGAATGGGCACTTAGGAAATAATCTTGTCAGGGAGCTCCTTCAGGCTGGCGAAAAAGTGCGTGCTGGCGTTAGGGATATGAATAATATTGGCATGTTTGATGGCTTGAACTGTGACATTGTCTACACGGAGATGCAGGATAAGGACGCTATGGCTAGAGCGCTGAAAGGCGTCGATATTTTGTATCATGTCGCCGCAGTATTTAAGCATTGGGCGAAGAACCCTGAAGAGGAGATAGTTCGACCTAATGTGATTGGTACAGAGGTTGTTCTTGAAGCGGCAGCACATGCTAAGGTGAAAAAGATAGTCTACGTAAGTTCTGTTGCCGCGGTGGGACATAATGGTGAGCTACTGAACGAAAGTTGCTGGAACGATGAGATGTCAAATGCTTACTATCGTTCAAAAATTCAATCTGAAAAGAGAGCGTGGGAGTTGGCTAAGAAACACAATCTGTGGATGGTGACTGTACTTCCTTCCGCGATGATTGGTCCTCACGCTAGTGCTCTAACGGATACGATGCAGTTTGTTGAAACTATTAAGAAAAATAAGCTTTCGGTGAATCCAAATTTCTTCTTCAATTTCGTGGATGTTCGTGATGTCGCAAAAGGAATGCATGCCGCAATAAATAGGGGTGAGTCGGGTAATCGCTATATATTGGCAAACAAAGGCTCTTCGTCCTTATCTGATATCGTTAACATAGCGAATAAAAAGGAGCCACACTTTAAACTTCCTCCCGCAGTGCCAAAATGGTTGCTGTACACTATTGCGTGGTGTTTAGAGTGGATGGCTAGTGTAACCGGAAAATCTGCAGAATTAACGCGAAGCCAAGTAGAATTGTTTTACGGGATACGACAGGAATATGATATTTCAAAGGCGCAGTTTGAGTTGGGGTATGATCCTCGTAGTCCATCGTCAGCGTTAGCAGATGCATTTAACTATTTAGGTGAGCGCTAAAGTGTCATTACAAGGTCTGGTCTAGAGCTCGCAATGACAAGGTGTATCTTTTAAGCTAATGATTAAAATATCGTTAAAGGCCTACATTATTTTTTTGAAGTACTTGCTCTGCACGATAACTTGAACGAACCAGGGCGCCCGATACGACCTCAAAAAAGCCTTTATCTAGGCCCCATTGGCGGTATTTATCGAACTCTTCAGGGGTGACATACCGCTCTACGGCCAGGTGGTTTAACGTGGGCTGTAAGTATTGCCCCATCGTTAAAACATCGACATTATTTTCACGTAAGTCATCCATTGTTTGCAGGATTTCTTCTTCTGTTTCACCTAAACCGAGCATAAGGCTAGTTTTAGTGAGTACCTTAGGATTATGTACTTTCGCGTGAGCCAAAACGTTTAAGGTTTGGTCGTAACTTGCGCGAGGATCTCGAACAGGGTGCGTTAAGCGCCTTACGGTTTCGATATTCTGTGCGAACACCACAATGCCGCTATTTACTACCGTTTCAATGCTATCTAGTACACCCAAAAAGTCAGGTGTTAGCGCTTCAACATCTGTTTCGGGGTTTTCTAATTTAACCTTTGCTACCACGTCGGCATAATGTTGTGCACCGCCGTCAGGTAAGTCGTCACGGTTCACCGAGGTTAATACCAGGTATTTAAGCCCCATGAGTTTAACGGACTCAGCTGTGTTTGCTGGCTCTTCTAAGTCTAACCAGCCTTTAGGGTTGCCCGTATCGACTGCACAAAACTTACAAGCACGGGTGCAAACATCACCCATCAACATAATGGTGGCCGTGCCTGAACTCCAGCACTCACCAATATTCGGGCACATCGCTTCTTCACAAACGGTTGCTAATCGATGTTCTTTTACGGTCTTTTTGACTTCACTATATAGCGGACTGCTCTGTGCTTTAATGCGCAACCACGAAGGCTTACGCTTTAAAGCACTTTTATCTTGACCTGATCCTTTAATGCCATTCTTGATCGCGGTAATGCCACTGGGCTTCACAAACTTACGGCCACTTTCAACTTGTACTACCGGGATCTGCTTATCTTCACTCATCTATCTGTCCTGATCCGCCATTGAATGACTCTTCGCTAGGCGCTATTTTTGACTGGTTTAATGGGGCTAGTATATCTCAAATGAGATTGTGTCGACAGTTTAGAAAAGAATAAGCGTTCTACCAAGGTACCCTGGAGTGCTTTATTGGGAGAAAATGGCAGTAATCGAAGCTGCCGCAAAGCCACGTGGTCTCGTGAATAGTAAAAGGAAGGCCTTTAATGCACTCAAAGAACGTAAAGTATTCTGAGACATTATGCGGAACCCAAGGTTGTTAAGTCTTTGAATTATAGATATAAAGACCTTTCTGATGTTTAGGCCAATGACAATTAATAGTAAGGGGTTCTTATGAGCACTCAACGCCCAGCTGCAAGTTAGCACGGTCCTACTAAGGAGATATTTTCCAATGTATTTTACGTACAGGGCACCGTGAAGATGGGTCTAGGCGTTCAAATTACTAATAAATGCAATACGTTTAGGGCCAGAGGGCGAAGCTGAGCTAAATAAGCTTGGTCAGGTGAGGCACACAATAAAGATAGGCTCTCACGGTATGGATAAGGCTTATTACATTGATAAATATCAACCAAAATATTTAGGTAAAGAGTGTGATGGAATTGGGTAGTAGCGAAGCGATTAAGCAAGCAGTGGTGGCGGGTCTTGGTATTTCCATTATATCCAGGTACTTTTCCCAGAACCAAAGCCTTGGTATTCGGGTTCATGCCGAAAATATTATTCGAACAATGGCGTCATTACGTCACCTATAAGTTAGGGTTACTATTTTTCGATAATGAAATTATTCACGGTAGTCCATCGCGAAGATTAAACCTTTATCTATATCTTTTTGAATAATATCTCCGTCATAATATTCTGACCTTGGTTCACCACGAAGGTGTGTCATAAACCAAGCCGCCATTGTTCGTTTTAAAAATGCGGCAACTGGCCTTGATATGAGAGGTATATACGCTGCGTGAGAGACCTTTCCCATATCAATATATACCGCAGGTGATGGTACCGCATATAAACCGTTACCGTCATAACCATAGAAAAACCAGGATGCGTTGAATTCTTCTGCTGGATTGAAAAGTGGGTCTGGTGCGGATCTTATAATGAGGCTGGCAACCTGGATATTGTCCAAGATGCCAATTGTTTCACGGGTTGGGTTTGGAGCAACGGGATAAGCCGCGCAATTGGAAGGAGAGATGAAACAAGGTGGTCCGCCGGCATTCGATGGATCCATGGCGGCTATAGCACGAATTCGCTGATCGATAGAGGCCGCGTAGAAACTTACTTTCCCTCCCATGGAGTGTCCAACTAAGCCTACATTAGTCGGGTCAATGTAGTCAGAAATCTCACTAGCTTCACTCACAATAAAATCAATTGCATAACCAACTTGGCGTGCTTTGTAGTCATGTTCGCCGTCCGTGGATTTGGCGCTAGGCACGAAATTAAAACCCAATACAACAAAGCCATGAGAAACAAAGTGCTTTGCGAAACGCTCATAAAGAGTAAAGGATGCTGAGAAACCAGGCGTCAACAGAATTAACGTATAATCACCACTTTCTCTTGATGTGCCACCATCTTGTGATGGAAAGTAAACCTTCCCAGAAAATGACTTGTCCAAATTTTCCGGGTTTGGAATGCTTACACTACTAATGTGAACATCATAGGTGCCTTTACTTTCAAGAGGATCGTCAATATTTATGGGGGTATCGTTAGCGCAGCCACTGACTAGGCCAAAAGTGAGCAGTAAGAAAATGGAATAGGTGCAATACCTGAATGATTTATGAAATAGGTGTTTCATCATGGGTATTCCCAGATCTCTTGGTTAAATTATTATTATTAGGAGGGGGGGCGTTCTAGCACTCACAAGATAAACTTAATTGTGAAGAAGGCCAAGCGAAGATGCAGGTTATGCGATGCCATTTATTTGTTATTTTCTGCCTGAACCGAAATAATTGCCATATTTTGAGTTAGCTCAATAATTGAAGACGGCGTTAGGCCCAACATGCGCTTCACTACATGATTAAAGTGTGGGGCATCTGAAAAACCTGCCTCAACTGCAGCGTCTGTTACGGAACAGCCTTGGGTTAGTTTCATTGCAGTAACAAACAAGCGGTGCCATAAACGGAAACGTCGAATGGAAACACCCGTGGTTGCTTTAAATAGGCGCTGCAAGGTAACCTCTGAGACATTAATACGTTTCGCTATTGTATTACTTGAGTGATTTACTGTTGGGTTATTTTTAATGATGTTGATGGCTTCAGTAATCCGAGGATCTACTCGATTTTTTTTTGAAACTTCATGTGATATTGGAAATGTAGTGACTTCAAGTAGGTTCTCTGCTCCTTGAAGGTTCATAGCCTGACAAAGTATTTTTTCGAATGCCGCCGCCTGTATAAACTCCTTGTTATTTCCTACAAAAATTTCGCCAACCTTTTTATCCATAACCTGCTCAAGACGATAAAAATCCTCACTACATGGGTCAAGATAACAATTCGCAAGACGATGGCCTTTGCAGTCAACGGCAAAAGTGACACCAGCAGGTATCAGAAATGAATTTGCACAAATAAGTTTCCCAGTGCAAGGTTGCTCTACTGCAATGGGACCGTCGATCCCCACGAGAAACGACACAGCACCCTGTGTTGTCGGGTTCGAAAGCGGATACATTCCAAGGTATAAAGAGCGCCGTTTCCAAAGATACAATAGGGATGTTGCGTCAGCCGATAGTGTCATGGTCAATCCTTGCTACAAAGCAAGAATTGGCATATTGATTGAACCAGACAGCAATGCCTTTGAAAACCAATCACCACCGCTAAAACGATACTGGTTACTATAACCTGCAGCTGTAATACCCAGAATATCACCAGGTTCTAAGCGAGTACTCACTGCCATCATCTCAACGTTGTGTTTTCCTTCTCCTCGCAATGGTATAATTTGATCACTAATAAGTTCTATGTGCCGAGAACGTGCCCGCTTAACCCCTATTCCTACAAATATCACGGGTTCTTCATTCTCTGTAACCACGATATTAGCCAGCAGTGTTGGTATCCCTGTCAGGCTTACAGTTTTTTCAACAGTTTTTAGTGGAAAGAAGGCGGGGCGAAATGTAGCACTTGGCGAGGCGTGGTCGTCAAGTATAGGTTGTTTCATCGTAGGGGTAATTAGACCTACCAGTTGATCCATTAGATACAGGGGAGACTCAAAAAAACCAGAAAATCCATTGTTGACTTCTATATTATCGAACTCAAAATACTCGCCACCTTTCATTATATTATCGACCACAATGCCATGATCATAACCTTGGGTTAGACACATACTCGGAATATCGTCTGCAGCACCGTATTTTCCTTTAAGTTTTTCATCAAACCAATTAATGGCGACTTGAATAAGATTTAATGTTTTATCTCCACAGTGAACATCAGATTCGAGGGTATACCCCGGAATTAGAGACCACTGAGTAAACGGTAAAAGATGCCCTCCCTGTGCGCCAATAAAGCGAATATCATTCCCTGATTTTAATAAACACTCTCTGTTACGAATTCCTTCATTGATAGGAAATAAAACGTCTCGAAAACCTTGGATAATTAGTGCATCTGCCGCAGGGTATTTTTCATTTTGACAATTATGATAAGTACTGTGAGGTGTAAGATAATCAAAAACCTCTTCCTCGATAACTCCATCGCGAGCTTGCCAATATGCTTTATTAAGGAGGGGCTCCATATTTCCTGGGTTAAAGCTGTTACCCACTAAGATAAGCGTGGTTAGCCAACCGCTTTTTGGAACCCGGTTAGGCGCAAGGCTGGTCTCAAAACTATTCCAAGTGTTCACAGGTATGATGGCATCAATACGTTTATCTTGAGTAGCCCCCATCAGCGAGGCACCACCGCCATAACTTTCACCAATCATTCCAACTAAAGGGTCATGATTTTCATCGGCAGAAATTCTATGAAGGTTGTTCTCAGCCCAATCAATAACAGTGCTTACATCCCGAACTTCATAGTCAGGATCCATGACGCGAATAATGTCTTCGCTTCCTCCATGACCACGTTCATCATAACTAATAACCCAATAGCCTTGTCTCCATGCTTCTTTTGCGGCTTTTCCTGGGTAAACTAATAAACCATAAATACTGATTGGCCCGGACATTCTGAATACACCAAAACCATGGGCATGAATAATAACAGGGGCTTTTTCACCCGCTTTTAACGCGGGCTGAAAGATCGTCGCTCGTAATTTTTTCCCGTCATGAGTTGGTATATATACATCAAAGTACGTCTCTTCTAGTTCACCATCACCTTGCAAATAACTAGGAGCCACCGATGGGACTACCGCGCACGACACCAACAGTAAACCAGATAACACAATTGAAACATAAACATAGATAGATTTAACACTCATGAGACATCCTTAGTATTTTGTTTTTTACTTTCTTTGTTGATGCGAAAATTTGATATTTGATAAATCCACATTGTTTACTTTTGTAACGCGAAATTGAGGTTTAACGGATCCATTTCGCCTAATAATTTATTTAGAATATCGCTCACTTAATTATCCTAGATAATAATCCCTGAATTCTAATACCTGACATATTTAACCTCCGATAGAAACACATAAAACAAATGCAAGTCTTGTAAAAAAACTGTTATCTTTAGAATTAAATTTCTAAATTAATTCTATTAGTCCGAATAGACTAATGAAATTAATTACGACTTTATCAAATGAAAAAGCTATTTTATATTTCGTTTTTTTACAGAATTGGCATATACAAAAATGAAAATAATAAGCCTCATTAAAAAAACAGGATTTATTTCGGGAATACTTTTTCCATTGATCACACACGGTCAGCTTGCCCAAAACCTAACAATCGGTAACGCAAAGGCCCTAGGGTTGGCTAATGCGGTAACAGCAGATCCACCGGGTATTGATGCTATTCATTTCAATCCTGCTGGATTGACTCGATTAAAGGGGCGAAAAGTGAACCTGAAAGTAGTTGCCGGACAGTTTACGATTAGTAGTGAGTTAATGCGCTCAGCTGAGCTAGAGAAAGACATCGATAGACTTGAGAATAATATTCCCGGTCTGGATTTATCAGATTCTGTTGAAAATGGAGAGGCAGTTGCAGGTACGGTGTCGGCAATGCTGCCCTTTTTTGGGTTAACCGAGTTACCCGTTTTACTTGCACCGCTTGGTGGTTTTTCAATATCAACTCCTGATAATACTCTTACCTTTGCTGATGCAGTATATGCCCCAATGATCGTTGGTTTCACCCGAGAGGAAGATAGCAATGCGCGGTTTGAGGGTAACGCGTTAGGTTTTACTCATCTGGCTTATTTCACTCCTTCTTTGGGTGTCAGGGTTACCGACACTCTTTCCATCGGTGCAGGTCTTATCTTCAGTTATACGGGAGTAGGGATGGATTTAGATATGCGTTTACCCCATATATTATTGGCCGGTGTTGAAGCATTAGCGGGCAGCTGTGGTTCTGGCAGTAGTTTAGCGCAAAATGTGATTGTGAATTTGTGTGAGGGCGGGATTGGACCGTTTGATACCATCGGGAATTTATATCTTGAAGTAGAAGAAGGATTTAATCCTTCTATCAACATCGGCGTCTTATGGGAACCCACGGAATGGTTTTCTTGGGGGGCAGTTTATCAAAGTGAAGCAAAGGCTCAGTTAACGGGGGATTTTGAGTTTGAGTACGAGCAAAAGTGGATTGATTTCTTTCATGGGTTAAATAATGACAGTACGTTAGTGGGATACCTGAGCCAAGCTGGCTTGCCTATTCCACAGGGGGTCAATTCAGACAAGGGAACTGCGACATTGGATTTCACAATTCCCGCACACTTTGCCACAGGTATCAGCGTGCAGTTAACCCCACGGTTTAAAACCAATATTGATATTAAGTGGACTGATACCGCCGCATGGGAAGAATTCAAAATTGAATTTGATACACAAGTCGATTTTTTAGAAATTTTGACATTAATAGCCCCAGAGCAAGTGTCTGCCAATAGCATTGCCTTTCCTCGAGGGTATGAGAGTACGTGGAGTTGGGCGATTGGATTTGAATATCAGTGGGATGACCGGTTGGCTCTAAGGGCTGGTTATGAAGATCGCCCTAGCGCGATCCCTGACGATAAGGCGGACTTATTAGCGCCTTTTGGTGCAGCTTTTTTGGTAGGCTTGGGTTTTTCCTACCAGTGGGATAAGGATTCGTTAATTGATGTTGGTATGGGTATGCTTCAATCCAGTGTTGATATTCCCAGTGGTAGTAGCTCAAATCTCAATAGCAGGGATCCAAAAGATATTATTTATACTCCTTATAGCGGTTATGATGCTAAAACGGAAATTACAGCTTACCTTTTCGAATTTAGTTATCTTACTGTTTTTTAATAAATTCAAAAAAACGGGGTATTCATGGAGCATAAGAGCCGTATTTTTACAGGTTCTTATGCAGTAATTGCATCAACGTTTGCACAATCAGAGGTGCTAGTTATTAGCTCTTACATTTGGATCAAAGACAATAAGAATGTTCGTCTGTTCTCTTTCTATAACTGAGCGCGGATGTCTAGGTCTTCAGACCTTGGTAGGCTAATAATAAACAGGCTGCCATCTGGTGAGCTATGAGATAACGTAATGTCACCTTGCATCTTTCGCATCAGAGACCGCGCCAGTGATAAACCCACGCCAACCCCGCCGATCTGGTGAGATTCGGCATATTCCAGCCGAGTGAATGGTGAGAATATTTCTTTCCAGTGTTCTTTTGATATTCCCACGCCGGTATCTTGAATGGCTATTTCAATGTGCCCTTCTGCAGCAATAGAGCTCATAATATTAACACTACCTTTATTATGATTATATTTAACAGCATTAGAAATTATGTGGATGACAACTTGCATTAATTTCAATAAATTTGATTTTGTCTTTAGTTTCGAAGAAGAATAATTTATTTGTATTTTGGAATCTTTATTGGATTCACTAAACTGTTGGATGGCTTCTAGAATTGCAATGTCAATATCACAAATTTCTAATGGTATATCGTTGACGTCATCATCCAGTTGTGAATAATTGAGTATATCCTCTATTATGAACAATAATTTTTGTCCGGCATCAAGAATGTGTTGGGTTGTTTCTTTTTGTCGTTGGCTTCCTTCATGTTGTAAAAGGCGCGCTTGCACTTGCGCAAAACCTAATACTTCATTAAGTGGTGTACGTAATTCATGGCTCATGCGGGCAAGGAATTGTGTTTTTGCTATGTTTGCTTGTTGTGATTCTTGCTTAGAATTTTCGAGTTCAAGTGTACGTATTCTCACTCTATCATCTAGCGCCTTGTTGAGTTCTGAAATTTCTTTCTTTGCATTTTTATGCTCTTCGATTTCAAGGGCTCTTTGTTGATGGATGTTATCTAAATCCGTTTTTGCAGAAGAGAGATTGCTAATTAACGTATTAAACGAATCCGTAAGTATGCTGATTTCATTCTTGTTATTGACAGTGGAAGGGATGGTGGTTGCGTGTAAGTTATCTAAGTCCAAAGTTTTAATCGTTTGTGTGATTTTATGTAAAGGTGTATGAATTAAACGCTTGCCAAACCATAAGAAAATAATCCAAAGAGCAATAAATTTTATTGCTGCATTTATCATTATAAATATAAAACTATAACGTAATTTATTAATGATAATGTCTCGAGACGAAGATAATATTAGTGTGCCAACATTATTGAGTTGTCCTCCGTTGTCATAATATATATCGAAGGATTTTGTGAGTATATTCTCTTGAGTGATATTTTGATGAATATCACTTAGTATCTTGCCTTCATGGTCTAATAATTGTACTCGAGTTATTACGGGCATGTTCAGAATGCCTTGAGGAATAGTGTGGGACTGTTCGTCGTTCATAGTCCATAACGATTGCGATAACCCTGTCTCGAAGGTCTTGTGAATCTGATCCATTTCTTGGTATATGCTATCTTCTGTATTGATGTATTCTGCAACCATATGGGTGGCAGTGACTGCGATAGCAATAAAGAGGTAGACACTGAACACACCCCGGAGCATTTGTGCGGCGAGAGCGTTTTTTTTCGGCCCAGTCTCGTGTTGTGGCATTAATAGATGATCTCATTGCATTTGGTAGGTGATTACCTAATTGTAGGGCAGCATTGGCTAGTTGCCAGTTCAGTTAATCTTATGGGGAGTGTTAGCGATAGAGAGGGGAGAATGTAAGCGGAGTTGATCAGTAAGGTAGGATTTGTTGAAGAAATTGCTGTGTTCTAGGGTGTTGAGGATTATCAAAAAAATCAATGGGTTGGGCTGTTTCTATGATGTTTCCCTGATCCATAAATACCACATGATCAGCGACTTGTCGGGCAAAGCCCATTTCATGGGTAACACACACCATTGTGATGCCTGAATCGGCTAATTCCATCATAGCATCTAATACCTCTTTGATCATTTCCGGGTCTAATGCGGAGGTGGGTTCGTCGAAAAGCATGATTTCGGGTTCCATGGCAAGGGCCCGTGCTAAAGCGACCCGTTGTTGTTGGCCACCTGATAGCTGGTGAGGATACTGGTGTGCTTTTTCTGCAATGTTAACGCGCGTCAGATAATGCATCGCAATATCTATGGCTGACTGTTGGTCTTGTCCTTTAACACGCATGGGAGCGAGTGTGCAATTTTCTAAAACACTCAGGTGTGGGAATAGGTTGAATTGCTGAAATACCATGCCGACTTGCTGTGGTATCTTGGCATTCACCTGTAGTTGTCCGCTTTGGTGTGTTTCCAAATTATTGATACAGCGAATGAGGGTTGATTTACCCGATCCGGAAGGGCCACAGATGACCCACTTCTCACCCTTGGATATGGAGAGATTAATGTCTTTTAATACATGCAGGTCACCATACCATTTGTTGACCTGGTTAAACGTAATGATGCTATTACTGGTGTTCATGTGTTGTACCTGTCTAGCACTTGATTTGTGCACTATGTAGTGCGCTGTATAGCGCAGTACGAGTATTAATCGGGATTTGATTTCGCTTTTGAGTGTGAACGTTGTTCAAGGTGACGACTAAAGCGAGACATTGAGAAACAAAAACACCAAAAAATAAATGCTGCAAAAATGTACCCTTCAATGGCGTGTCCTAGCCATTTTGGATTTGTTGCGGCAGCTTGTACAATCCCCAGAAAGTCAAAAAGGCCCACAATTAATACCAACGTTGTGTCTTTAAAAAGTCCAATAAAGGTATTAACAATACCTGGAATAACGTGCTGTAGTGCTTGTGGGAGAATAATGTAACGCATGGTATGCCAATAACTTAATCCTAGTGCGGTTGCTGCTTCTTGTTGTCCTGAGGGAATGCTTTGAAGGCCTCCTCGAATAACCTCGGCCAAATAGGCGCTGGCGAATAACATAATACAGATAAGGACTCTGAGTAATTTATCGATATCCAAACCCTGGGGTAAAAACAGGGGTAACATAACGGACGCCATAAATAACACTGTAATGAGCGGAACACCTCGCCATAATTCAATAAACAACCGACAGAATGCTCGAATAATCGGTAAGTTGCTTTGTCGTCCTAGGGCAAGGGCTATACCTAAAGGAAACGCACCTGCAATGCCAACAATAGCAATAACTAAGGTGAGAAATAGCCCCCCCCATTGATGGGTTTCTATGACGACAAGACCAAACACACCGCCATAAAGTAATATAAAGGCAATAATTGGATAGCTGATGATGAGTACAAGCGTAAAAATTTTGTGAGTTTTTTTCTTAAATCCTATCCATAACCCGATAAAAACGATTGCGATAATAACGGCGGTTATTAATCGCCAGCGGGACTCTTCTGGGTAAAACCCAAAAATAAATTGAGGAAGAAACTCACGAACAAATATCCAGCAAGCCCCATCGTTAGTGCATTGCTCACTACCTTCACCAATAAAATTGGCCTGTAGAATAAACCAATCAAGCAATGGAGGGAAAAACCACATAACGAACATACAAAGCAACAGTGTGATAATACCGTCGATGAGGCTGCGAAATAGATTTTTGTGCATCCATTGGGCGTTAGATTTTAAGGTGCTTTTGATGGCATTGATTACTGTACTCATCACTGGCTCCAACGGAATTTTTTCTCGTAAAGAGACATGATAAGAGATATAGCAACACTGATGGATAGGTATACAAGCATCGTAATGCCGATGATCTCGACGGCTTGTCCGGTTTGGTTGAGTACGGTGCCGGCAAAAATAGAAACCAGGTCGGGATAAGCAATAGCAGCAGCAAGGGATGAGTTCTTGGTTAAGTTTAAATACTGATTGGTTAGCGGGGGGATGATAAGGCGTAATGCTTGTGGAATGATAACAAAACGTAAACTGTCAGAGGGTGATAATCCTAATGAGAGTGCGGCTTCTTTTTGACCCTTGGGTACAGATTCGATGCCGGCACGAACTATCTCTGCAATATATGCTGCCGTATAGAGAGATAATGCCAGTACAAGAGCGATAAGTTCTGGAATAATAACGGTGCCGCCAGAAAAATTAAACCGACCAAAAATTGGGGCATTGAGATCGTAAGGGCTGCCGATAAAAATACTTAGTAAGATGCAGGCGAATGCTAACAACCCGATAATTTTTTTAGTATTCGCTGTGTTGCTATTCTCGTTGTTATTTAGATTTCTAGTTTGGCTGCTATTTTCGTCACTACTTTTGTCACCATTTCTTCTTTTGTTAGCAGATATCAGAAAAGCAATCATAACGAGGATTAACGATATTCCTATCGTATATTGCCAGGTAGTGGTATTGGCATTGTCTACTAGTGTGGGAACATACAATCCTCTATTATTTAGGAAAAAGGTGTCTGCAATATGTAAACTTTGTTTGGGGCCAGGTAAGGGTTGAAGGACAGCAAAATACCAAAAAAATAAATGTAATAATAAAGGTACATTTCGAAACAGGCCAATGTACGCAGAGGCGATATTGCGTGCCAGGAAATTGTGTGAAAGGCGCGCAATACCGAGTAAAAAGCCCAGCATGGTTGAAAATAAAATTCCAAGACCTGCGACGAGTAATGTATTCAGTAAACCAACAAAAAATACACGGCCGTATGAATCCGATTCACTGTAATCTATTAAACTAAAGATGACACCAAACCCAGCATTGTTATCTAAAAAATCTAGTCCGGTAACAATACCTTGCCGGGCTAGATTTCCCAGTAAGGTATCGATGAGTAACCAACAGATAGCAACAAGGCCAATAATAAAAAGCGCTTGATATAACCAAGCGCGCAATTTGGCGGACTGTTTTATAAACATGCAGTGAGCGACCTAGCGAAAGGGTGGGGCGTAGTGTAAGCCACCTTGTGTCCAAAGGTTGTTATGTTTTCTAGGGATATTTAGTGGAGAATGTTTGCCGATATTCTTTTCATAGATCTCCCCGTAATTCCCAAGAGTTTGAATAACCTGTCTAGCCCACGCGTTGGATAGCCCTAAATTTTCACCGATATTGCCGTCGTACCCCAAAAAACGTCTTTCTTTGGGTTTAGTGGGTAGTTTTTTTAACATAAGACTTTTTTTCGTGATATGTAACTCTTCTGCTTCAAGCAACGCGTATAACGTCCACTTTACAATATTAAACCACTGATCATCCCCTTGTCTTACCGCAGGCCCTAAAGGTTCTTTGGAAATGATTTCGGGCAATATTTTATGAGCGTTAGCATCTTTTAGGCGAATTCTCTGGGAGAATAAACCTGATTGGTCTGTGCTTAACACATCACAACGTCCGGCTTCATAAGCAGCTAACACTTCGTCGTATTTTTCAAAGACAACCGGCTTGTATTGCATGTTGTTGGCACGAAAGTAGTCAGACATATTCAGCTCTGTCGTGGTTCCTGTGTTGGTACATAATGTGGCGCCATCTAATTCAAGTGCGGAGTTGACGCCTAAGTCCTTACGTACCATAAACCCTTGGCCGTCATAATAGATAACGCCTACAAAGTGAACACCCAAGCTGGTATCCCGTGAGGCTGTCCAGGTTGTGTTGCGTGATAACACGTCAATTTCACCGGACTGTAAAGCGGTAAAGCGCTCTTTTGCAGATAGAGCGGAATATCGCACCTTTGAACTGTCGTTAAAAATGCCTGCCGCTAAGGCTTTGCAAAAGTCCACGTCCAGGCCTGTCCATTTACCGTCTTTTTCAATGTAAGAAAAACCAGGTAAACTTTGGCTAACACCGCAGGCAATGTAACCTTTTTCTTTTATATTACTTAATGTACTGGCATACACATGGGATAAGGAGCAAGACAACAATAATAAAACAACCGATGTGGTCTTGGTCAGTATACGTGTAATGCGGGTGCTGCGCGGGGGCAGTGGTTGAACTGAGGTCATTAGGATGGGCCTTGTTTTTTGATCGTTCATGTGGAAAACACTTTACCGCAGGTAGGGAAGTGAAGACAATCTTCTCGTAAGATTCTTCTGTAGCAATAACAATTTAGTAACAGCAATGTAGTAACAATGTAAAGGCGAGGTGATTATGTCGACAATTTTGATTCTAGGAGCCACATCGGCAGTGGCAGGTCGGATAGCAGAGCTTTATGCCGAGGCGTCTACAAAGGAGCAATCACATCAAATCTATTTAATAGGTCGGCGTGAGGATGTTATTCAGACAGTGTCACAGAGGCTTGGCGAGACGGTTGTTGGTACCGACAGTGTGGATTTTGTTGATTTATCTGCAACAAAGTTGTGTATACGTAAGGCCTTTGAGGTAATGGGGTCGTTTGATTATGTATTAATAGCCCATGGTGTTATTGGTGATCAGATATTAAGCGAAGCCAGTGTAGAGGAAGCATTAACGGTTATTGAGGTAAATTATACGTCGGTTGTTGCACAATTGGTGACATTAACAACATTGATGGCAAACCAGTCTGCCGGGAAGATTGGTGTGATTACCAGTGTCGCTGGGGATAGAGGGCGCCCTCGAAACTATACTTATGGTGCTGCTAAAGGTGCGTTAAATATATACTTACAAGGGCTGAGATCGGTGAGATGGGGCTCGGGGCTGGAGGTATATACGTTTAAGTTAGGCCCAGTGGATTCACCGATGACGGTCGATCATGAAAAGAACGTTACTTTTTCAACAATAGACACGGTGGCAGAAAAAATTGTTCAAGCATTTGAAAGTCGTCATTATGTGCATTACATACCTGGGTACTGGTGGTTTGTTATGTGGGTAGTACGTTGGTTGCCTGAGCCGGTGTTTCAGAAATTAGGGTTTTTATCTGACCGTTAATAGGTCATATTCGTTACAGCAACGTAAGCGAATTATATTGACAGATTCGAGGGGGTTCTATTTCTCGCCTTGTTGTGCGAGCGAGATTTTTTCAGTACTTTTAATGTCTTCAGTGGGTTCCTTGGATGCTGACGGTGTTGGCTTGGCGATGGGTTGTCGCAAAATATAGATACTTACCGCGACACCGATGCAGCTAAGTAATGCAACAGACCACCATTTACCGACAATCCACATCGACAGAAGCATACTTGCCCACATTACAGCCAACACTCGATTCCTAAGGGTACGAGAAATACCTTCGCCACTTTGCCATGTGTGAACAATTGGGCCCAGTTTAGGGTGAGAGATAAGCCAGTGGTGGAATCGAGGGGATGATTTTGCGAAACACCATGCCGCCAGTAAAATAAAGGGTGTGGTGGGCAGCAAGGGGAGAAAAATGCCTACAACGCCCAATACGACACAGATCCATCCAAGGCAGATTAGGCAGTAATGTAGAGTTTCCTTCATAATAATAGGGCTGCTTCTAAGGGGTATGCCATTAGAGTAGTATATCGCTCCGTTCATTTCTATGATTTCACAATCTCTTATTGGTTACAGACGTAAGGTAATGTATGCAAATGCCCAAATCGATGAATCAATCGCTAACAAACGCTTATCCACTGCTTTATTCTTTTCGTCGCTGTCCTTACGCTATGCGGGCAAGGTTGGCACTTTACGGCAGTGGAATGGAAGTGGAGCTTCGAGAAGTCGTGTTGAGGGATAAGCCGGTTGAGCTGCGGGAGCTTTCTCCAAAAGCAACCGTACCCGTGTTGGTGACCGTTGAAGGACAAGTGATTGATGAAAGTTTAGACATTATGTTATGGGCGTTACGCCAATCTGACCCAGAAAAGTGGTTGTTGCATGACACTGAGCTAAAAAAGGTAATGGTTCTTATTGATCAAAACGACGGACAATTTAAGCATTGGTTGGATCATTATAAGTATGCAGATCGGTTCCCTGAGTATCCTGCGAGCTATTACCGTGAGCAAGCAGAGGTGTTTATCGCTACGTTGGAGCAGAGGCTCACCTGTCAGCGATATCTTATGGCTGACAGACTTAGCGTAGCGGATGTTGCAATATTCCCCTTTATTCGTCAGTTTGCTCATGTTGATAAGCCTTGGTTCGATCAGGCCCCGTACCCCAATGTACTACGCTGGTTGGCGGATTTATTGGAATCATCATGGTTTGTTGATGTTATGGTCAAATACTCCCAGTGGAATGCGGACAGTGATGTGATTTTGTTTGGTCAAAAGCGTTAGATTGACTGTATAAATCCCTATGTGTAAAAACGCTTTATGGATGATAGAATGCGCCTCAGGCTCTGTTCTGCACGTTGAGTAACACCCTTTTGAATCATTCATACGATACATTTACACAATACATTAGATAGATTGAGAGAAGATATGACTGAAAAATATACAACTTCCGAAGCGCGCGTAAGCTACGGTATCGGTCGCCAAATGGGTGATCAACTTAAGCAAAACCCATTTGATGGAATGGTTATTGATGATGTACTTGCAGGCCTAGCCGATGCATTAAACGACCAGCCATTGGCCGTTGACCCTGCTGATCTAGATGCTGCATTCCGCGAAATTAGCGCCGTTATGCAAGAGAAACAAGCTGAAGACTCTAAAGAGCACACTGCTGCTGGCGAAGCATTTCTTGCTGAAAATGCTAAGAAAGACGGTGTTGTTGTCCTTGAATCTGGTCTACAGTACGAAATTCTAGCAGAAGGAGACGGTGAGAAGCCTGTTGCTGAATCTACTGTTCGTACTCATTACCACGGTACATTGTTAGACGGTACGGTATTTGATAGCTCTTACGATCGTGGCGAGCCTGCTGAATTTCCAGTAAACGGCGTTATTGCTGGTTGGACTGAGGCGTTACAGTTAATGCCTGTAGGTTCAAAGTGGCGCTTAACAGTACCTTACGGTCTTGCTTACGGTGAGCAAGGTGCCGGTGGTGCCATTGGCCCATTCGCAACATTAGTATTTGATGTTGAATTGTTGGCAATTGTTTAAATTGCGATAACAATTTTACGTTATTGGCGTTCGTTAGTTGCGCTAATAGAAACGGTAAGTGGTGAGGTTAATGTTGAAATATGGCATTGGTCGAACGGCTTACCGTTTTTTATTGTCTTTTTATGGCGGGGACCCTAGTCTTGCCACAGGCATTCCACTCCTAGCGCATTAAGCCAATCGATACCGTCATGTTCCATAAGCATAGCGATGGTGCAGGCAGAGCCCGCAATAACACATTGAGGTGCTTTCACTGTTACTGACGTTAATCCCTTTACCGGCCAGCCCGTCTTGGGTGATAAAATGTGGCTATAGCGTTGGCCATCAATTTCAATAAAACGTTCGTAATCACCACTTGTCGCTAAACCTTCGTTGTATAGTTCGATTACCCCTTTGTGTTGATCAGGGTTGCGCGCATCACGGATATTGATCTGCCAGGGTTTACCATTAGGGTGAGGTCCGATAGCTTTGATATCTCCGCCCAAGTTAATCAGTCCGTGTTGAATGTCATGGCTAGCACAGATATTAGCAGCACTGTCTGCGGCATATTCTTTTACAATACCACCAAAATCCAACTCCATATTAGGCGTTAAAAAATGCACTCGGTTATTGTCGATTTTGACGTGTTGCCAGCCTATATGTTGTAGTACATCGCGGATGTCTGCATCGCTGGGTAAATTGTTCTGAGAAAAATCCCATACTTGGCGTAACGCACCTGCCGTTATATCAAATAAACCATTGCTTTGCTGATAGCAGGTATCAGCATAATTTAGCAATGATATAAATTCATCGTCGACGTCAACATAAGTGCCTTTTTGAGCGGCTTGATTGACGTGATCTAATACATTGTTTTTTATATAACGTGAAAATTTATTTTCTAAGCGACTAATTTCGGCTGTTGCTTTTTGTATCGCGTTAATGGCGATTAATGCATCACCGGTATAGACCGTGATGGTGCATGGGGACCCCATCGCTTTAAAATCAAAATGGCTAGGACTGTGTTGTGTTTTAGAAGCGCACATCAAAGCTTACACTAAAGGTTCTAAATTCGAAATCATCTAGTGGGTCCCCATTTGTTTGCCCACCTTGTTCATAATCGTATTGTCGTTCGTATTCTTCGTAATGAAGGTATACGGTAAAATCACGACCAAATTCTTTTGATATTTCCAGTTTTTTTGAAAATGCGCCAAACCCCGCTAGACGATAATCACTGCTGAGATAACCATGATCGGGAATGGTTTCAAAAAAAGTGTCGTAAAAAAACGCACTGTGTTGTGAGTAAAATCGAAGGCCGGGAGAAACTTGCCAGCCTAGGCCTAATCCGATATTCCATTTGAATTCAAGGGTGTGTGAGTAAGCGCCCCAGCTGTCGTCGGAGTAACGATAATCCGTATGTAATGCGGAGTTAGTGCTTTTGAAGTAGTGGCTCATGCGTAGTAATGAAATCCACTGTTCACGTTTTTCTGGGCGGTTGTCTTTGGTGACACCTAAAACATTTTCAGATAGAAAGGGGATGGAAATTAACGGGGATTCATTGAGTATTTTTGTTATACCTGTATTTAGAAAACGGATAGCACCCGAATCTACCAAAAATCGAAAAATCCCCGCGATATCAATATTGATATCGCGAAAGTCAAAAATTGCTTCGTCAACAACAAAGCTTTTCTTATACGGGTCTGATAAAAAACCACTGCTGTCTACATAGGTTAAGGCAAGTTGAAGGGTCGTGTTTTTATTAATGATTTGACCAAAGCCAATATGGAACTCATCCTTTTGCCGTGTATTAAAAATAGAAGGCTCTTCTAGTAAAACACTGGGGTTGTATGAGTTCCATACATCGTCATCACTGTGGCCATAACCAAAGGTCAAACTGGAGAGTTTACGATTAAAATCGATACTGTGGCTTACGCTGAAATAATCGGATGTATAATCATCCTCTTCGGATGTGCCCAACTTAATACTCGATAGACTGTTATCACCGTAGTAAGACAGTGTCCCTTCGTAAATATCTCGTTGATCTTTAATTGATGCGCCCGTTTCCAAAAACTGCTGGGGTTTACCGTTACCATCCAAAAAGTTAACAACCGGAGATGCGCCGCTTGTAACGTCGCGGGTGGCGCTAAAATTGGCTTCAAAGTTTTGAGCAATAGGTCCGGTAATAGATAATTGATCAGCCTTAACTGTCATGCGATCGCCAGATTCTGTGTATTCTGAATGATGAACGCCAATTTCTATATCTTCTGAGCGATAACCTTGTTCTGCAGCCGTTGAAATACCGGGCAATGCAAGAGCTGCTCCCATTAACGCTTTGAGTGCATCGGTTTTAATAGATGCTGTCTTTACAATAGATTTCTTAGTTACAGCCACAACCACCCGCTCCCGTACTATATCCGCCTGCGGTTGATTCTTTTGCGCTATAAGTATGTTGTTCTAAGATAGCTTGTGATGAGTTTGCGTCTCGTAACATGACGGGGTTTGCGAGATTCCCTCGTTCCCATGCTTGGACTTTATGATAGCTACACCCACTACTAGCGAGAACAGACAATATTATAGCGATTTGCGTGAGCCGCTTGGTGCGTGTCATAGGTGTTATCTCTGTGTAGCAATCTTACGTTGCCTGCCATTGGCCGCAGAGGATAGACTTAGCGACTTATAATGTCCAATATTTGTGGGAGTCATTAGGTGTCATGACATGATTAACGTAGCAAGTGCCATTTAAGGTATTAGATAAATTTAAGACCCAATTTACATGCTGAAATTAGACATTGGTTCCCTACCTATATGCTAGTTAAGTGGTTGTTATTTTGAGAGATTTTTATAGTTGTGTGATCTTGGTTCGGTATTTTTAAAAGATGGAGCCATAAGGGACATGAAGTAGGGTAAAAAATGGATGGACTAAGCCCTTATTGTTCACCTAAATGAAGAGGATCTTCTATACTTTTATCAATGTGCTTCTTATCACCTGTGCAAAAGTGTGGTTAAGACTTGGTGTGAATGAAAGATAAATTTAGCTCCAAAGTACTGGAGGCATGGTTTTCTCCGGCAGTACTGTTGATGAGTCGGCTAACCTACGTTAGTAAATTTGCTGTGGCTACGGCATTGTTTGCTGTGCCTCTTATATGGGTCGTGATTAATGAGACAGTGGGGCATTTCCATAAAATAGAGCTGTTGGAGCGTAAGCTAATTGCTGTGGAGCGTCTTGATGATATACAGAAAGTCAGCAGGCATATTGCTGTTATTAGAAATAATCGAGCTAGAACGTTATTACAATCTAACCCGTTAATAAACAGTAATAGTGATAAGCATAAAACAGCTGTGCTTGACGCTTTGGATGTATTGGAGAGTAGACCATCAATTGCTCGGAATAATTTAATAAAATTAGCGATTAGTAATCTTGCGGTGACAGTGATATCTGGGCGCGCTAATGGGGGCACTGAAGGCGATAGTATTTATAGTGTGTTTGGTAGTGTCAATGATTTAGTGGTACAAGCTCACCGGTTGGGGGGGCTTGTAGTATCTGAAGCAGGCTTGTTAAACGATGATGATGTGTTATCACTTAACATTGCTTCATTCTTAATGGCTGAGCTTCAAGAACCGTTAGAGAATTTCGGAAAAATCGAGAGTTTTGGTGCATATTTTCTTGAGAAAGGTTATTTAGATTCGCAAAGCGTTTTAGTATTTTCTTCTATCTTTACTCGGCTTGATGCCAGCTATTTGGTGATGGGGCAGAATTTGTCATCGATATTTGAACGTTTTAAATCGGCAAATCAGACGGATGTGATTGATATTTCTTTGTTGGAGGTGATATCAGAATTGCAGGATTTTTCTGAAGATGTGATTATTCTAGATCCAGAGTTAGAAATGTCCGATACAGAGTATAGGATTGAATGTCAGCGATTATTAGGGCGTATGTATAAATTTCAAGATCAACTTGTTGGATATTTACAGTATCGCTATCAGGCAAGGATTAACGAGTTAAAGATAGATCTGTGGCAGAGGGCGTTGTCTATTGGTGTGTTGGTTTTTGGCGCGATGTATTTATTTATGGGAATATTTTATAGTGTTGAGCATTCGTTGCTTCAACTTATTTCTGCGGCTGAGCGGGTGTCAAATGGTGACCTTGAGACTAAGGTAGAAATAAAAACACGAGATGAACTCTATCAATTGGCATGTGTGTTTGAAGAAATGCGAATACAACTCAAAGCCAGAGATCAGGCATTGTTTGATCTGGCCATAACGGATGGGTTGACCGGGATATTTAATCGAAAATATTTTAATGATTGCCTTAATCTTAGTCTTAAGAATGCAAGTCGGTCCAATAGTGAGTTAACATTAATTATTATAGATATCGACTTTTTTAAAAACTTGAACGATACCTACGGTCACCAAGTAGGGGATACATGTCTTATTGATATGGGACGTATTCTAACGACGGTTCTAGAGCGAGAAACAGATTTGGCTTTTCGGTATGGGGGTGAGGAATTTGCCGTTATATTGCCAAATATGTCATCCGAAAATTGTATTGGTATGGTTAGAAAAATATGGCAGGCGATTCGTGAATCTGAAGTGATTGTTGGTGTTGAAGCTTTATCGTTTACAGCAAGTTTGGGCGTGGCAAGCAGTGACGTAGTGGGATGCTATAAAATGTTTTCGCTGATTCAAGCCGCAGATAAAGCACTATATGCTGCAAAAGATCAGGGCCGCGACTGTTTTGTTATGGCTGAAAATACAAGCGATGTATTAACTGAGCGTGATAAATGAAAAGAACAATATTTTTGGTCATATCGGTATTGATATTATATGTGTTAACTATATCTAGTGTTAAAGCAATTGATGTAGAAAAAACACCTTATGGCGCAGAATTCAAGGGGAATGCAGATGGGTCGATTCCTAACTGGCAGGGCGGGCTAGAAAATAAAAAGGAATTTGGATCAGTATTGTTGAAAGAGAAACCACTATATACCATTGATGCTTCGAATATGAATCAATACCGGTCAATATTACCCGATGCGCTTTCCGCATTAATAGAACGATACCCAGAAACTATGAAAGTGCCAGTGTTTACTAGTTATCGACCTGCCTACTATTTTGATTGGATATATGACGCGATTCGTAAAAACAGAGATAGTGCTAAATTGATTGACGATGGGAGCTCCGTAGTTGGTGCGTATCCAGGTATACCGTTTCCAGATCCAAAAAATGGATATGAGGTGCTGTGGAATCACGTGCTGTCATTTCGCGGTGTGTCTTTTGATGTGAAGGCATGGGAGATGGTAGTTCAAGAAAATAGACGTTCTACCGTTATTAAAAGTAGGGTTAAAGTATCGTCAGAATATTATAATAAAAATCGAGATAAATCTGAAGAGGATCAAATACATTCATATTATCTGTCGACGGTTATTTATCCACCCAAAATGTCGGGTAGTTCCTTGTTGGTACACGAACGTGTAAATGGGAGTGTTATCCCGAGACAAGCATGGGGTTATCTTGCGGGGCAGCGTCGAGTGGTTCGTATTCCAAGCATTGATTATGATGCACCGATGCCAAGATCAGAAGGGATTCGTTTTGCGGACGAAGTTGATATTTATATTGGTTCGATAGATCGTTATCAATGGCGTTTGTTAGGAAAAAAGGAAATGATTATCCCATACAATAACAAAAAATTGTATGAAGATCTGCAGGTGTCTGATGGGCCGAGTGATGCAATTTTAACAAAATTCCATTTGAATCCTAAGAGTTTGCGATACGAAAAGCATCGTGTTTGGGTTATTGAAGGGGTGTTGAAAAAAGGAAGTGCACATCCTTATAAAAAACGCATATTATATCTTGATGAAGATAGTTGGAATGCTGTTCTTGCAGAGAACTACAATAGGAATGGTGACTTATGGAGAGTCAGTGCATCTTATGTTAGGTTCTACCATATATTTCCTGGAATCTTTAAAGTAGTGGATGTGCACCATGATTTAAAGGATAAGGCCTATTATGCTCAAGGGGCTTTGGGGGGGCAGAGTAAAGTGCTTGCTGTTGGCGATGAGGTTCTTCCGAAGCGAAGCTTTAAGCCGAGTGCATTAAGGCGTTTAGGTAAGCGCTAGTATGAATACATCAAACAGAATATGTGCTTACATTTTTTAGTAATGTGCAGGACTTTTGTTATGACTGATGGGTATTTATGGCTTGCCATTGTTTTAGGTAAAATAAAGCAAAGTCAATAGCTAGGAGAACCATGATGCAAGCTTCTCGTTTAGATGATTTTGCCGAGCAACACGATTTGGTTGGTTTAACAAATGCAACGCTGAGAAAATTGGATAGTGGGGATTATGCGTTGGAAAAAGCAGAGGCATTTTTAGCATTTCAGCAACGTATTAACAATGAAGTGCTAACCCATTCGGTGATTACTAATAACCCTTATACCCATTGGTTTTCCAACGCAGAGTTGAATGATGCCCAGGTTAAGTATTTTATTATTCAATTTAGTGTTTTTTCAAATCAATTTTTGATAGCTCAGCTTCATAAAATGCTCAATGCGGATACGATTGATGAAATGCGAGCATCGAAGGAAATTCTTGCCAATGAATTGGGTGTATTATTTAACAATAAGAGGAAAAAATCGGAAAATAGTGGTTTATCAAGTGTCGAAGGCCGAGATTTTGGTGGGTTAGAAGGCTCCATAGAGGGAGGGCGTTTTCATTTTCGATCGGCACATTTTGAACTTCTTGTAAGGATGGCAGAAAAACTGGGATTGGATTATCGACTTTTAGGTAAGAGAGGCAGGGGAAAGCCCAGCACGTTGTTCTTCTGTGATGAGCTTCTTCGTTTATATGGAAGTGAAGATTATCAAACAGCAACTGCGGCATCTTATGTTGTGGAGCATTGGGCGTCAGCAGGTTTTTGGGATCAATTAGTAGCAGGTATTAACCGTTATAAGATCAGTCATAATATTGATAAGCTACCTTTAGCATTTTTCTCTTGGCATAGCCGTATAGAGGCTAATCATGCATACCACACTCAAGAAGAGTTGGAGAACTATTATTTTACCTTTGATGTTGATGAGAATGCGTTCATTCGAGTAGGTAATGAGATGCTTGATGGAGTTTACGCTTTTTGGAGCGGTCTAGATCGGGATCGTAAGCGTCTGCACTAGAATATCTTAGGAAAGTTTAGGGGGGGGGCGTCGAATGTACCCCTCTTAATATCGGTGTTATTTCCTTACCGATATTAAGAGGGGTTTGGTGTGGCTTAAGCCTTTCTATTTGTATGGTTATGTCTCGATGTTGATTCTTTGCTTAAAAATTGAATTATCAGTATAAATTTGCCGGTAAATTGGGGAAAATACCGCGCTTACGGATTTTATAAGCAAAGGGCAAATTATCATTATGTTAGATACAACCGCGATTATACTTGCGATTACTGCGTTATTTTCTTTTCTCAATTATCGGTTCATAAAATTACCCACTACGATTGGTGTGATGGTGATATCGCTAGCGATTTCGGTTGTGCTCTTGGCATTACAGTACGCAGGTTTTGATGGCGTTACACATCAAGCACAGACCTTTATTCAACATGTGGATTTTGACGAAGTGGTCATGAAAGGCATGTTAAGTTTATTGTTATTTGCCGGTGCGTTACACGTAAACATAAACGATCTTTTGGAGCGCAAGTGGGCTATTGGTTTGATGGCGACCATTGGTGTGCTATTAACAACCTTTATTGTTGGCTTTGTGAGCTTCTACATTTTCGCTGCTTTTGGTTTTTCAATTCCCCTTATTTATTGTTTGTTATTTGGTTCACTTATTGCACCGACGGATCCTATCGCAGTGCTAGGGATTTTAAAGCAAGCCAAAGCACCAAAAAGTTTAGAGATAAAAATTACCGGAGAATCCCTATTTAATGATGGTATTGCAGTGGTGGTTTTTGTCGTATTGTTAGGGATTGCACAAGGTGGTGAAGATGTTTCCGTTGGGCATATTGCTTTGGTGTTTGCAGAAGAGGCGATTGGTGGTGTGGTATATGGTTTGGTATTGGGGTACCTGGGCTACAAAATGTTAACGTGGGTTGATAACTATCAGGTGGAGATATTGATTACGTTAGCGTTAGTAGTGAGTGGTTATACGTTGGCGGGGCATATCCATGTATCAGGACCGTTGGCGATCGTAGTGGCCGGCCTTATGATTGGAAATAAGGGTAGGATGTTCGCGATGTCGGATACCTCTCGAGAGCATCTCGATACTTTTTGGGAATTAGTTGATGAAATTCTTAATGCAGTATTGTTTGTGCTGATAGGTATAGAAGTGCTGGCGTTAGCATTTGATCATATGACATTGGCGGTGGGTTTTGTGCTAATTCCAATTATTCTACTTGCGCGTTTGGCCAGCACCACATTTTTACTTGGAGCGTTGCGGTTAAAAGAAACACTTACCCGGCATGCAGAATGGATTCTAACCTGGGGTGGCTTACGTGGCGCTATTTCAGTGGCGTTAGCCCTGGCGTTACCAGCGGGTGATATTAGAGATACAATTTTGACAGTAACGTATATTGTTGTGGTATTTTCAATTTTGGTTCAGGGTTTGACGCTTGGGAAATTAATTCAGGTGTTAATAAAGAAACCTTGATAGGTTATCTGGGAGAAAGGCCAAAGTAGTATTCGACCTGGCCAACTAAACTAGTTTGAATAGAATAGAGTTAAACATGAGAAAGCCGCAAAGGGTCAGCAGACCTTTCCAACTCAAACAGAATTGGATCAGCTTATCAAAGAATGTCTCCTCGCCCCAACTACGTCGAGCCGTTGGGGCTTGTTGTTGGGCTGCAATAAGTGGAGGGGCGTCTAAAAAATTTCGGGATGATCCATAAGATTCATTACCAAAGGGTTCATTGCCAAAGGATACTGTAGGTGAGCGGGTTTGAAACCCGCTCGCAACTGAAGAACCTCTAAATGAACGGTAAACTTCAACAGTTTCTTCTGCTAGTTCCATTAATATTTCATTATCTTTAACCGTGTCTTTTAGAATGTTCTTTAAATTAAGTGAGGCGTTATTTTGATTTTCTTGATTGGCCTGCTGTGAGGTAGGGTTTTCTGCTAAGGGATTGGTTTGGTGAAAGTCATTAAAATTAAAGTCAAAATGGTTAAGAGGGGCTTTCTCTTGTAGGGGGCCCTTGTTTGGAAGAGGGGCATCACTGGGTTGAAAGTCGCCGTTAGGTTGAAATTCTTTTACATTTATACTGATTGACACTGGAGAGGCGATATCATTTTTTTGTTGGATTATTAGCCTGTTAGTTGCTTGTTGAGATAATGAACTGTCTGAGAGTGTCCGCTTTAATGTGGAAGATGGGGTAAGCGGGGTCTTTTGGGTGACTGAGTAATCAACAACAATAGGTGTGGCCATGCATAGCGATATCATACTGTTAGAGCATAATATTACGAAAACGAAAAATAGATAACGTATTGTCATTCCCTGCTCCTTTAATTGGTGATACTTCTACAATAAACAAGTTGTTCGGGTAATCAAGGGGCGCAATTGTACCAAAAAGTACAACTCTGGCTAACACTTTGTTTAGTATCGTTGTTTTCAGTGGCCTTGTATCGGTAACTTCTTGTTAGATTTCCATAGTGGAAATCTAAGGATGTGGTTAAGAACGAAAGATTAAGCATCCTGTAACAATTATGCAGAGAACAAAGCATAGGCTGATAAGCCAATGCTTTGTTTTTATTCGCTTTTTCTTTATATCATCACGCTGTTTTTCCCGAAAAATAATGGAATCTGCTTGGGTAAATTGATATTTCTCCGCCGTTGAACGGTTATCCATGGGTTTTCTTGGCTTATTGGTTTCCATGGTTTCCCTTTTATATTGAGCCTATTATCGGTTGTTATTGTTAGAGGGTTTCATGATATTGGAAAATTGTTGTAAGCGTTTAACTATTTGTAAATTCACGGTATTACCAGAGAATATACCTTGGGGGTTTTCGGAGCCCATGGTTCTTCCTGTGAGTAATTCCAGTGCCTCATCAACCGAAGTGGTTGTATAAATCGAAAATTTTCCTGCTTTGACGGCGTCAACTACCCGTGTGGCTAACATTAAATTAGGTTGGTTTGTTGCGGGAATAGCGACCCCTTGGGTGCCGGTTAAGCCTCTAGCAGCACATATATCGAAGAACCCTTCAATTTTCTCGTTAACGCCACCAACGGCTTGCACTTCACCGCACTGATTTACTGAGCCGGTGAGGGCAATATCTTGCCTTAATGGAATGTTGACCAGTGCTGAAATGAGGGCGCACAGCTCTGCCAGAGAAGCGCTATCGCCATCGATGTAACCATAGGACTGCTCCATGGCGATATGAGCGGATATTGCTAGCGGAAATTCTTTGGCATAACGGCCACACAGATAACCGCCTAGTAATAGAACACCTTTTGAATGCACGGATTGGCCTAATTCAACCTCCCTCTCTATGTCCACAACACCGTTATTACCAGGATGAACGGAAGCGGTAATGCGACTGGGGCAGCCGAAGAGGCTTTCACCTACCTCCATAATGGATAAACCGTTTACTTGTGCGATTGCGGTGCCTGTCGTGGAAATGACAATGATACCATTGAGTATTTGTTCTCGTATTTGTTCGCTTAGCCTAGAATTGCGATATTCCCTGGCCTCAATGGCCTTGAGAATGAAGGGTGCTTCAATCGTATTTTGTTGCTCTTGAGTGCGCAGATAATCAGCTTCAATAGCAACCTCCATAATTTGTTCTATTCGTGCCGATAGTTTATTTTGATGTTCAGCCAATCGACAGGCGTGCTCTGTCAGATGTACGATAGCGGTTATCGATAACTCTGCTAACCCTTTCTTTTTTGCTTTGTGTTGAATCAGTTGTGAAAAGTGAAAAAGGTTGTGTTCAGAGCGTGTAAAGTCGCTGCTGAAATCCACTAGAACACGAAATAACTCATCAAACTCAGTATCAAGTTGCGCTAACGTGTAATAAATATCCCTAGGGCCAATTAATATTATTTTAACGGACAGCGGGATGCTCTCTGGTCTCAGTGTGCTGGGGATCCCTAGTTGAGCTTCATGTATCGGGGGTTCAAAGTGAATTTTGTTATTTTGAAGTGCGCGCTTAAGGGCCTCCCATGTGGAGGGTTCTCGTAATACTTTTTCGACGTGTAAAATAAGGTAGCCACCATTGGCTTTATGTAATGCTCCTGCACTGAGCTGTTGATAGTGCGTGTTATAAGGGGTGGAATCTTGAGGGTTATCCAGTTGACCAAACAGGTTACCAAAGTGAGGGTTGGTTTCGATAACAATGGGAGCGCCGTTGTCTGACAATGAACGTGTTAATAAATTGGGACGGTAGAGATCTTCAAGTAATGCACGTTTGTTAATATTAACTTCATTTTTGGTGTCTTGTTCTTCCCCCAAGTATTCTTCAATCACTCTGGGCAAATGGCTATGTACTTGAGCAACATAAAGTAACACTGGGGTATTGCCGGGATAGGCTTTTTGGATCTTATCGAACAATGGCTTGATGGCTTGTTTTATAGTGCCATCTCTCAGTTCCTTTAATTGATCATTTAGCTCACGTTGCCACTGAGGGAGTTCAAGTAATGTGGCGTTTAACAATGATTCTAACTCAGTAACATGTTGCTGGAACGTATTACGTTTATCTTCGCTGAGCTGTGCGAACATTGCCTCATCAGCGGCTTGGCCATCAACTAAAGGTGTGAAGGATATGGTTCCTTCTTCACGATATACGGCAATTTTTTTATTATTTGCCTGTCGTTCAATTTCGTCAATAGCATTGTCGTACTGGCAGTCAAAGTGTCGTTGTAGCGTGGATTTTTGCTGTTGATACGTTGGATGGTCAAAGATGGCAGGAAAAGTCGCAAGTAAAGCTTCAATCAGTAAGTCAAATTCCCGTAATAGCTTTGAACCTTGTTGAGGCGGTAGCGACAACATTCGGGGCTCTCGTGGATTTTCAAAGTTATTTACATATAACCAATCTGGTGGAGGTGCCCCCAAGCTTGCGACGGGAGAAAGGTAATCCATAACATATTGTACGCGGCCGGTACCACTTTCTCCGGAGACGTATAAGTTATAACCGGGCTGGTGAATATCAATGCCAAACTCTAACGCTTCTGTTGCTCTTCTCTGGCCCAGGATGTGTTTGTTTTTCTCCGTTGGTTTGTCTGGGTTGTCTGGATTGATATCTTTTGCATGCACTGGGTGAAATAGCTGTTCAATAGAAAGTTTCATATTTTATCGACTACCTCAAAAAATAATGAAAATGCAATGTTTCTTGATTCTTTAAGCATAAAACGAAATGAGTGAAGCGTAAAATGAATAATGCCGTTAAAATCACCAGTAAAATAGGCAAATGAGAGGAAGTTACTAGGTGTCAGTGTTAGGAAAAGAGATTTATCGTACTTATGATGAATATGGTCCGATTCAGGTATTTGATGACGGTGTTAAACGTTACCTAGCCTTTGAGGAAGATGATGAGCAAACGTGTGTTTTAAAGGAGAATCCAGCTCAGATACAGCATGAATACACTCGGGCGATGTTATTGGCACTACTTCTTGTCGACCCAAGGGAGGTGCTTTTGTTGGGGTTGGGAGGAGGCAGTCTGGCGACGTGCTTACTGGGTTATCACCCTGAGCTCAATTTACGTGCTGTGGAGCTGCGCCGAGCCGTTATTAGAATTGCTAAAAAGTACTTTTATTTGCCTAAGACAGATCGGTTAACGGTGTTTGAAGGTGATGCCGGGCAATATCTATTGGAGGGCGATGTATCTCCCGCTCAGTTGATTCTTGCTGATATGTATGGTGCTGATGGGTTAGACCCTCAGCAGCTAACGCCTTGGTTTTTAGAGCGTTGTCATGAGTTGCTTACTGATGATGGTTGGTTAGTACTGAATTGTTGGAATGATCATCGCCGGGATAAAGAGAACTTACGGGTGATTGGAGAGGTTTTTGCGGAGGTTCGAGTATCAACGACAAACAGTGGGAATTGGATTATCTTTGCGGGAAAGCGCAAAAATACGTTAAATGATAAACAACTTGGCCAAAGAGCAAAGGAGCTTGCGGTAACCTTGGGCTATTCGGTGCCGCGTTATTTGAATAATATGAGTTGCGTTGAGATGTAGGCAAGTTGCAGAATAAAGGCGTACAGATAACGGAGGGGCCAGTTCTAAGAACTGGTGCCACCGGAAAAATCAATTCGGCCTACTTTACAGACCCTGATGGTAATCTTAATAGAGGTGTCTAATTATGCTGGCGTGTAATAAGGCCAGCCAGCAGGATGACGTGCTTTGACGAGGTTGTTACCCTTACTTTCCTTGTCTTCGCATGCCTCTAATGACGGCAATTTCAAACTTTGTTAGTGATTTACCTCTAATGCTCATTGATTCAGATTCAAGTTGCTGCTGTGCTCTAACCGAAGACTCATAGAGTTCTAGCTCTCTATTCCCTAACTCTGACCAATAACCATCTCTATTCGGATCAATCTTACACTTTCGCGGTAGTGTTTCCTCTATCAAAATTGAGCCTTGTGAATAAAAGGTATTTTGATAAATACACCCATTGATTCTTTTATTTACTATAACTAACTCCCAAGGGAAATCACCTTTTTTCATGTCTACTTCATCGCCATCGCCATCGCCATTGCCATTGCCAGCATGTGCTGAACAAATTGATACTGCCAATAGAACGAAAAACGATTTTTTTATTGTACACTTGGTGACTATATAACTCATATAAAATCCTTTTTTATTCCCGTTGATTGCCTTGTTAAAGGCGAGAGCATCGTTATCTATGGCGTGGTATGCGCCCCTTAACTTCAAACATTACCACTTCCTAGAAGAATTCGGAATCAACTAAAATAGTGCAACGTTAATGCTAGGTTTTGCATAGACCATAACACCGTATGGTATTAACGTTTGGTCGTCATATCTTGTGCCAAAAAATCCAAATGCGACGAAGCGTACTGCGTAGTATCCCAAGATTAACTTCCGTATTTTTATAACTGCTCTTAGTTTAAATTCGTGTTGATTCGATAGTTAGAGACTAGTGCGATCTTATTGATACGGGGCGCGCCCAAGGGCTATGTTTGGATTTTTACGAGCATTTTTCGTACAATAATCAAGCGGAGTATATTAGATCGTTGTGACTTTTTTGTTATGCTTTTAACTCTAGCGCCATTAGCTTCGCACTATTGCCATAACTTGGACAAATCACTACATTGGGTATATCTAAAAAGCCAAACTTAGCCCAAAACTCTGTTGAATTTTGAACTGCCACTAATAGTATTTTAGAGTAGCCTTGAATTTTGGCATTATCTATTAGGTTTTTTACTAATTCCTTGGCTATACCTTTACCCCTCGCTTCGTTAGCTAAAGCTAGATCGTGTAGATATAGGTTTGAACTATTCGTTATAGGGGAGTCTTCATGTAATTTTGGCGGTGTTTCACTTGCCCACGGATGCGCTAATAAGTAAGCTAATATCTTATTATCATGGTTTAAATATACAGCACAAGTTTTAGGTGCTGAAAGCCACTTACTTTTAAGGATATTTGCATCTTCAGGTGTAAGCTCTGTATAAGCCTCTTCTTGAATTTTTAGGATTCTATCCCATGAATTTTCCGATATTAGTCGAATAGACACTATTTAACCTCTTTTTTTTCCTAACGCTCATGATCGTTCGATTGAAAAAAATTGGGTGTAAGTCCGCTGTAGGAGAATCCCGTCGAACACTATGTTGTGATTAGACGATAACTACTAGCGAATGACAAGAAAGTGCATATAAAGCCCAGGTTTAGGGGCAGTGCTGGGTTTTGTTGCGCGATGCAATCCATACTTTAATGCTTGTAGTTTACCCTAACTTAACCGAGAAACTCTACCTTCTGTTCTCGAAGCTGAATAATTCTTTTTCTAAGTATTAGCGCTGGAAGGGTCATTATGAAAAAGACTATTGCTACACCTGGTCCCCAAGAAATATGGGATAAAAACCAACTGTTCATATTCAGTGTTGATAACCCTCTAAATGGCATTGTTGCGAATACTATTGAAAATATTAGAAGCATCTGATTGTTTTTGACTAAGGAAGAATAAAGCAGCGCTGAAGATATAAGGCCCGAAGATAGTAGCATCACGAAATTCGATCCTGAATAGAAGCCTGCGCAAATTCCAGAGATACCACCCAAGAATGCGATGACTGATATGTAGGGTAATATCTTTAGAAAAACCCTCAAATTGCTTATATTATCTTCCATTCAAAATCCATTTTTACGAAATATTTATAACAGCTGAATACAGCTCATATCCAGAACTGGTAATTTTTCTAAATATAGCCATACCTGTCCATATTAAACTACGTATATTAGGGGGCATGTTAATCATTTCTAATTCCAGCCCCAATTTTCTGATTTTATAAAAAGAGGGTTCACAAAGTTCTTATCCTTTATTCCAGCGAGCTCCAACAGCCTTTGCTTGATCTCCCAACTCGAACTCGGAAAACTCTATTTGAAGGTCAATATTTTGCGCGGGATTCGTGGATCGCTTACTTTGTTTCTTACCCATACTAACAGAACAAATATCGAGAGAGCCAAAAAACCAATAGAACCACCAAATCTTTTTGTCGATTGATTATTAGCAAGATCACTGTCTTTAGTATTTGACGTAACAGTAGCAGAGAATGCCATTTTATTTTTGTTAATCGTAGAAACAACAACCTCTACAAAAATAGTTTGGTTAGCTGCTATAGCCCCTAAATTACAAGTCAGCGCGATATCATCACAGATACCCTGCTCAGTTACCAATGACGAAATGGTTACTTCTGATGGTAGTGTATGGATCAAGGTTGCATTAAAAGCAGTACTTGATGAAATGTTGCTTACGCCCACCCGATAAGAAATGGTTTCAGTCTCTTTATCGAATTTTCCGTTAATGGCTGTGAGTTCAACCGAAAGGTCGCTCTCTGTTGGTTCTGTTGCAATAATATTACCTGCCAATAGATGCAAATACTTTTCAATATTCGTATAGCCATCTGCAGTAATGTTTGCTGAATCATCAATGGACGTATCCAAATTATTATTACGCTCCCAAGCATCTGCCATGCCATCGTTATCATTATCTATAGGCGGTATTGGTGAGGTAAAAACAGGGAAGTCCTCTGGAAATTTTATATCATCGATAATGCTGCCTGTGCCATAGGAAAATTCTTCTATTACTCGCGAATCGACACTGTCTCGAAAGGGCTTTGTTGCCCCTACGGTTGCTAACACTTCTAATGCATAGGTGTCAGACATGGTGGTTGTGGTAATGGCGGGCGTATTCCAGGGGGACAACTTTCGAAAAGATTCATCTAACAAAATATTGCGCCAATGAGTGCCCACATTCCATTGGGGCTCAGATTGACTTAAACGAGTGGAACCGATGTTACCAAAAACATATATTTGCGGAACGGCCGGTAGAAAAGGAATTGAATGTTGAACTTCAAACGAATAGTCATTGGAGTTCACCCCTTGTTTTGCGTAATTATGTTCCCAGTTAATTTTTGTCGAGCCTTCACTTTGAGGAGAAGATCCACCGTTCCAATTATATATTACGTTATTAATAGCATTAGCCGTTATATCAACACCTTCCGGAGAGGATATCAGCGGACTTCTCGCGTTGTTGTGCGCTATATAGTTATGATGAAGGGAAATTGTTGTTCCTGGGCAGGCAGTTTGACATTTTCCGGAAACCATTAAGCCTTTACTGTGCTCCCCCTTTGGATGGCCTGCATGACTTAACCCTTCTGAGATGATGGACCATTGAATCGTCGTGTTATTCACTCCGCCAGATACGGTAAAGGTTTCGTCTACTCCCCAGCTAAAAGACGAATGGTCAATAATTACATTATAAACGTCGTCGTTTCCGTTCCAGCCGATCCCAAGAATATCAAATGAATCCAGCTTTTCGGGATCTGCCCCGTTGGTAATGCGGTGAGAGCCAACTCTGTACCGCATATGCCTCATGATAACATCATGGGCTTGAATGGTGGTTTGGTATCCAGTGACTAAAATACCGCCTGGTGAAGTTTGGCCTGCGATTGTTAAAAAAGGACGGGAAATACGTAAACTGGATTCAAGATTGATAATGCCGGATACATCAAACACAACAATTTTATGCCCGGATGCTTCAAGCCGCGCGTGATATACATCGAGGGCTTCATATTTGTATGTGCCGTAATGCCAATGTCTATAGGGTGCCTCAACAGCTTGTCTGAAGCTGCCTGCCCCGCTATCATTTAAGTTAGTAACTTTAACAACATTACCGCCTCTGCCGCCCACGGTTTCAGCCCCATAACCTTCTGCACCTGGAAACGCTGGAATTGCGTGAACACTTATGGGAAAACTTACAGCTAAAATAAACAGATAAAAGAAAGCGAGATAACGTTGTTTCATAATAGACGTCCGTTGTTCTATGGGGCGACAAAAGTACAGCACTTTGAATGGGGAAAAAGTGTTGTACTACCCAAATGTAATAAACGCTCACACCTTTATCAATTAACAGGTTATTGGAATGTTTTTGCATCAAATTCTTGCCAATGACCTAGTTCTTTGTCTAGTATACTGGGTAATTATACAGTTGTTTTGTGGTGGGTGGGGTTGATATGAAGCTATATATTGCAGAAAAGCCAAGCTTGGGTAGAGCAATTGCCGATGTATTACCTGGGCCGCATCAAAAGGGCGATGGGTTTATTCGCGCGGGTAATGGAGACTGTGTTAGTTGGTGTATCGGGCATTTGTTGGAACAGGCCGAGCCTGAAACCTATGATCCAGCTTACAAACGTTGGCGTACAGAAGATTTACCTATTGTTCCTGAGCGGTGGCAGTTAAAGCCAAAACCGAAAACACGCAAGCAGCTCAGTGTATTACGTAAACTAGTGAAAGAAGCTGATCAACTGGTGCATGCCGGTGACCCGGATCGCGAAGGACAGTTGTTGGTTGATCAAGTGATTGATCATTTGGGCGTTAAAGGTCAGAAAAAGTCGAGTATTCAGCGCTGTCTGATCAGTGATCTAAATCGCCCTGCTGTAAAGCGCGCAATCAATGATCTTAAAGACAATCAAATATTTATGCCGTTATCGGTTTCGGCACTCGCTCGATCACGGGCCGATTGGCTATACGGGATTAACATGACTCGGGCCTATACCTTGCAAGGGCAAAAGGTAGGCTACGCTGGGTTATTATCGGTAGGGCGGGTACAAACACCTATTTTGGGGTTAGTTGTTCGGCGAGACAAAGAGATAGAAAATTTTGTTTCTATCTCCTTTTACGATGTTTTAGCGCATCTGAAAACAAAAAAAGGTGATTGTTTTACCGCAAAGTGGATGCCTAGCGAAGCATGCGAACCTCATCAAGATGAAGATGGTCGAGTATTAAATCGGAGTTTGGCTGAGAACGTGGTGCGTCGTATTACTGACAAGCCAGCGACGGTCATGGAGCAAAAGAAAAAGAAAAAATTTCAGTTACAACCGTTACCTTATAGCTTGTCGGCATTACAAATTGATGCGGCTAAACGTTTTGGGATGTCTGCGAAAGATGCATTGGACGTGTGCCAGAGCTTATACGAGAAGCATAAATTAATTACTTATCCACGCTCTGATAGTCGCTATTTACCCAAGGAGCATTTCCAGCAGGCTCCTTCTGTCATATTAGCGATTGAATCCAATATGGATACGTTGCGCACTGCCACACTTAATGCGGATATTCGTATTAAAAGCAAGGCGTGGAATGATGAAAAGGTTTCTGCTCATCACGCTATTATCCCTACGCAGAAAAGGATGGATACGGGGCGCCTGTCGACTCAAGAAAAACAAATCTATGGACTGGTTTCGCGTCAGTACCTGTTTCAGTTTTACCCTAAACATGAGTATCAAGAAACAGTTGTAAATATTGATATTGAAGGTGGTTTATTTGTTGCTAAGGTTAATCAGGTAATTGTAGAAGGGTGGAAGGCTATTTACTCTGTCGGTGCAAAAGAGGCTAAAGATGATAAAAGTACCCCGTCATTACCAGTGTTACGAAAAGGGCAAATATTGCATTGTGAAAAAGGTGAACTGCAAGATAAACAAACGCAACCGCCAAAATATTTCACTGATGCAACATTATTAGCCGCGATGACAGGGATTTCCCGTTTTGTTACGGATCAAGCGATTCGCAAGGTGTTAAAGGATACTGATGGTTTGGGTACGGAGGCGACGAGAGCGGGGATATTAGATTTGTTGTTTAAGCGGGATTATTTGACGCGTCAAGGCAAACAAATTCGTTCTACCGCTGCAGGGCGAGGACTGATTGGTAGTTTGCCAAGCTCTGCTACAACACCTGATATGACCGCGCAGTGGGAATCAACGTTGGAGGCGATTAGTTTGCGAAAAGTTAACTATGAAAGCTTTATGACGCCACTCACGAATAGTTTAGGGCAGCTAATTACTCAGAGTTTGGCCGGTTTGCCTCAAGGATTGCGGGGTATAAAGGCTAGCAAACCAACTTATCGGAAAAAACGAAAGCCAAGAGCAAAAAAAACCACCTAATATTGCTATCACAGCAGTCTGGACAGATAATAGCCCGCAAATTCGATCAAAGTTTGAGGAAGTATTATGAGTGAAGAACAAGAGTCAGCCTTAACCATAGGTACCGATAAAGTGGTGACCTTTCATTACAAGCTCACTAATGAAGAGGGTAAAGAGATGGAAAACTCTCACAGCGGAGAGCCTGTTGCCTATTTGCATGGACATGGTGGGGTTATTCGTGGTTTAGCGACGGCAATGGAAGGTAAGGCCGCTGGAGAGAGCTTTAGTGTGACGATTCAACCAGTAGATGCCTATGGTTTACGTAATGAAGAAAATCAACAGCGAATCCCTATTAAGCATCTTCATGTGAAGAAGAAAGCAAAACTACGTGTCGGTCAGATTGTTGCTGTAGAAACAGAAAAAGGACCTAAGCAAGTCACCGTTGTTAAGGTGGGCAAGTTTAATGTTGATGTTGATAGTAATCACCCACTAGCGGGTAAGGTGTTGACGTTTGATGTGGATGTAAAAAGTGTTAGAGAGGCATCAGCAGAGGAAGTATCCCATGGTCATGCCCATGGTGTTGGTGGTCATCATCACTAAATAATGAGAAGTAATGACAAGTCTTGACGCTCGTCAATCTCACCCTACGCTATAGAGAAGGCTTCTGTATTCAGCTGAATGCAATGTCTGGTAGAATCGGTTACCACTGTATAGTCGTAGGGAGTAAGTGATGACATCAGGTCAACAATCGGCAATAGAACGTCCTTTAGGAGCAACGGAGGATATGTATTGGCGGTTTGATTCTGTATCACCGTTAAATTTTGGCTCAATTGTTCGGTTAGAAGGCGTACTGGATGTTGATGTGTTACGTTTTGCATTGCGTGCATTGCAGCAACGCCACCCATTACTTCGGGTTTATATTGAAACGGATGGTCAAGGAGCACCTTGGTTTCGAGAAGGTACAGGGGACATTCATTTACAGGTGTTAGATCAAGCATCTGGTCAAGAATGGAGCTTGCTTGAAACTGAGTTAAATACCGCATTTGATACAAAGTCTGGCCCACTTATTCGTTGTTTACTGATAAAACATAACCACCAAGAATCCACGCTTATTACTACCTATCATCATGCAATTTGTGACGGTAAGTCTGCTATTTTTTTATTAAGAGATATTCAACAATCATTAGCGCAAATGGATGCAGGTGAGGCGGCAGGGTTGCTACCTCTTCCCCCTGTTGAGTATTACGGTGACCGCATTCCGAGTATGGAACATTACGCTGAAAATGATGGCTTGCGTACTGCATGGAAAACCGTTCAAGCATCGGTAAAGTTTATGCGGCGTGTTGGTTTACCCATGGGGCTTCGAAATAAACATGAGGTACCACTTTCAGAGCAGCGACTTATTGTCGAGCCTCGATTTTTAGAACCCGAATTAATGAAACGTATCGCCAAAAAGGCCAAAGTAGAAAAGGCGTCGGTGCAATGCGTGTTAAATGCAGCGTTGTCATTAGCGGTAGCTGAAGATTCTCCTGCACGTTTTTTTCATGCTACAAGTTGTACCCAGGTGTTGGATATACGAGCGCAACTTATCCCTAGCGTTGGGGAGGACTGTGGTTGTTTTGTCTCTGGCGCAACAAGTTTGCATCGATTGCATGGTCATACGGATTTTTGGCAGTTAACGCGAGATATTCATAAACGGATGTTAGAAACACTGGCAACACCATTACCTTTCTTTCATCCCGCAGTGCATGAGAGTTTTGCCAAGTTTGGACGAATGATGGGGGAATCTAGTATGGCTAAATTCAGTGAATTGATAGGGAATTTGCACCCAGAAGGCTTGTCCGTATCTAATTTAGGGCAGGTGAAAATAGAAGTTGAAAATTGTCCTGTGCGGATCACGGAGTTTGCATTCGCCACCAATACCAATGTGTTGAATTACTTTAATACTTCAGCAGCGACATTTAATGGTCGCATGACATGGAGCTTTAGTGGAAGCTCCATGTTAGGGCGGGATCGCATCGCAATCATTGCTGACAGGTCTATCAATAAGATCCTTGATGCATTGGAGTAGAAGGTGTGGGGTTATACCCGCTTCTTCGGTGGCGAAAACCCATCATCGCTACGTGTGTGGGCGGTTTTTCCGCTCCCACTCTTTTCTGTAGGGGTTCGGCGTTTACCTATGTTTTTCCTGTCTCTTCTCCGGTTTTTGTTTTTTGGTTCGTCTTTGTTATCTCCGTCTTTGCTATCGATTCTTTTCTTGTCGCTGGCTTTTTTACCGGAATTCTTAACCTTTTTGGGGCCTTTGAAGTGCCCTGCTAAACCGTCGATAGTCCGTTTTTCAAAATTATGTCGTATGTAACGTTCTATCGCAGCTTTTAAGTTCCACTCAAAAGAGGTGACAAAGGATATAGCCCTACCTTCATTGTCTGCCCGGCCTGTGCGACCAATACGGTGAATGTAATCATCGCCGTTACGCGGCATGTCGTAGTTAATAACAAGGTCAATGTCGTCAACATCGATACCACGAGCAGCAACATCGGTAGCGATAAGCACATCAATTTGTTGGTTACGGAATAAACCCATAACATGGTTGCGCTCTTCTTGACTGAGGTCCCCTTGTAACATTCCTGCGCGGTTATTTTTATACCGCATTAACCCAGAAAGGCGTGAGGCTTGTACCTTTTTGTTGGTGAAAACTAAGGCCTTGTTATACGTTTCATGTTCCAATAACCACGCGAGTAATTTATCTTTGTGGTCATAATCATCAGCCAATATTACTTGCTGTTGGATTTGTGAATGTTTGTCTTTGTGGCTGTCGAGTACAAGAGACTCAGGGTTTTTTAGCGACTGGTGAATAACGTCATTAAGACCTTGATGTTTTAATGTTGCTGAGAAAAGCAGGGTCTGTCGTTGAGGATTACAGGATTTTGTAATACGTAATACATCTTCAATAAGGCCCATCTCTAACATTCGGTCGGCTTCATCAAGTATAAGCACTTCAAGGTCATGAAAGTCGATGGAACCTGCGTCTATATGTTCTGCTAAGCGCCCCGGTGTAGAAACGATGACTTCAGGGTTCTTTCGGAACATCGATTTCTGAAATTTAAAATCTTCACCGCCAATAATTATTGCCGATTTCATCGTGGTGAATTCCGCAAATTGTTCGCATTGTTTTACTACCTGGCGAGCCAGTTCCCGTGTTGGAACTAAGACCAGTGCGCGAGTGCCGCTGTTGGGTGCAGGGTTTTCCAGAAAACGGTGTAATGAGGGCAGTAAAAAAGCCGCGGTTTTACCACTGCCGGTTTTAGCGCTTACGAGCAGGTCCTTGCCTGTCATTGCTAAAGGAATAGCTTTTTGTTGCACAGGAGTGGTTTTTGTATAACCAAGTTTAGTGGTGGCTTTTAATAAGCAATCATGTAGAGCGAGTTCAGAAAACAAAAAAAGTGACCTCTTTATGGCGGAAGGATACCTTCCGCTCTAGTGTTTACGAATAAAAATTCGTTTATCGGTAAATGGTGATTTACCGGTATGTTATTGGTTAGCGGTGACTTATATCTGCCGCAACTTCTAATTCATGAATGCCATTTTCAACGTAATCAAGCATACGTTGCATCGATGGCAGGGTTCTTCTACAAGCGGTGAAGCCAAATTCTAATTGGTCTACATAACTTAGTAGCGTGATATTTAAAGCAACACGATCCACGGGGATAGAAACGGGGTACATACCTTCAAGTTTAGCGCCATTCCAGTAAAGTGTTTCTTTTGGTCCTGGAACGTTGGAGATAACAACATTAAAGGTCTGCCACTTGGGGGCTAATCCCGTTAGGATGTTCAGTGCTGAAGGCGCCATGGTTAAGGCGGTATAGTTTAACAGCTCTGCGGGTGTCATTTGCTTGAAGCGTTGCTTAGCTTCATTTACGGACGCTTTTATAACTTCAATTCGATTGCTAGGGTCGGCTATGTGAGTGCCAAGGTTAGCAAGAATCATCGCGATTTGATTTCCTCCAATGCTGTCGTCCTGGCGAATGCTGACAGGTACTTGAGCGATTAATGGTTGATCAGGTAACGCATGTTGGCTAATAAGATAGTCTCGTAACGCGCTGCCGCAGACTGCTAGTACAACATCATTTACCGTTGCATTAAATGCTTTACCGATACGCTTGATACGTTCAATAGGGTAAGACTGGGCGGCAAAACGTCGGGATCCGGTGATGGGTTCATTGAGTAAACAGTGAGGTGCTTGAAATACGGAAACGTAATTAGGGTCACGTTTGGCTTTCTTAACGGAATTAGCGATTTCTCGTGCAACGGCCGGCAATGTTGATAATTGCTTTCCAGCGGCACCACTAAACTGCGCCAAGCTAGAAATAAGGTCGGTGGGGCTTGGTTTTGATATGTGTTTACTCTTTTTAGGCTGCATTGCCCATATGGGGGGCAGGTCTCGAGCGTCAGGGTCTGTGGAAAGTGACTTGGCACACAAGCGCATGCCCGACATACCATCAATCATCGAATGATGCATTTTTGAGTAAAGTGCAAAACGTTTGCCTCGTACACCTTCTATAAGATGAACTTCCCATAAAGGACGCTCTCGGTCCATAAGGTTGCTGTGTTCAGCAGAAACACGAGCAAGTAGTTCTCGAATTCTTCCCGGCTTAGGCAGGGCTTCGTGGCGAAAATGATGCTCTAAATCGAAGTGAGTGTCTGTTTCCCAGTAAGATTGACCAAATTTCGACACCAGATGTTGATCAAAAGGTGCTTGTGGACAGGAGTATGCACGTAATGACTCGGCTAACTCGGTTACGTACTTGGCGCTCGCACCTTCAGGGAATGAAAATAACTGTAATCCACCCACGTGCATGGGTTGTTGGCGTTTTTCTAGCCAAAGAAAAAGTTGATCTGAAGGTGAAAGTGGCGTCATTCGAAATCCTATCTCTTGCTGATTAAGTCGTTTGGGCTAATGGTAGATAGCTAACGCGAATTGTAAGGTAGAAGTAGGGTCAATGTCCCTAGCAGAGGGGGTAGGAAACAAAAAATAAGTGTTTTTTATGGATTTAGGGTACAGGCTGCCTGCGAAGGTAAACAAAACAGCTCGAAGGTGGCTATCTGTATTTAAATACTCCCCTCATTTGCCGTAAATGAGGGGAGTGGTGTTCTAGCTTTTGGATTAGTTAATCATTACACCACGAACGGTGTAGAACAATATTGCTGCTAGGGTTGCTGATGCGGGCACTGTTATGATCCAGGCCGCGGCAATTTTGTACAATGCAGAGCGCTTAACGAGCTCTTCTTTGTAGCCTTTCTTTAGGCGCTTCACATCTTTCTTTTTCATCTCAAGTTGCTTGCGATCTTGCTTAACTACACGGAAAACCTTGTTGATTTCATCTACCGATACTTTGGTGTAATTGTTAAGAATGTGATCAACTTTCTCTTTGTCGGTACCGGTTAATTGGTCTGCGATGGAATGCATCTCTGCCAAGTAAGAGCGTTTGAGGTATTCCCTCAAGAAGCCAACACCAAAGATGCCACCAACAGCAATATGTGTGGAACTAACAGGTAAGCCAAGCTGAGAGGCAATGATTACCGTAATGGCTGCAGCAAGAGCAACACAAAATGCACGAGGTTTGTCGAGGTCTGTGATTTCAGTGCCGACCGCGCGGATTAGCTTTGGCCCAAATAACGCAAGGCCGATAGCGATACCAACAGCGCCAATGATCATAACCCAAAGCGGTATTGCAGCTTTCTTTGATATACCAACGTTAACAATCGCATCATTGATCGCGGCTAACGGCCCAATTGCGTTCGCAACATCATTGGCCCCATGGGCAAAACTTAATAGTGCAGCTGAAAATATTAACGGATAAGTGAAGAGGTCTGCAACGGCATCTCGGTCATTCTGTAGTTTTTCCGCTGCTTTTTCGATGAGCTTGCCGGTAACAAATACAGTAATCGTTGCTGCACATAGGCCAAATAATGCAGCGGTTTGGAAGTCGATTTTCCAAATCTTTTTAAGGCCTTTTAGGCACAAATAAGTGGTAAAAGCCCATGCCATAATGGCTAAGAGTAATGGAACGATACGTTTAGCTGCCCGTACCATGTCGTCTTGTTGTATCACTAAGCGTTTGATAATAAATAAGAAAGTTGCGGCAATAACACCACCAAGAACCGGTGAAATCACCCAGCTTGCGGCAATAGCACCCATTTTGGACCAGTTGGCGATATCCATGCCGCCTGCTGCTACACCTGCGCCTAATACACCGCCAACTATGGAGTGTGTAGTTGAAACCGGTGCACCAAGATAGGTTGCTAGGTTTAGCCAAGCTGCTCCAGCCAATAATGCGGCCATCATAAGGCATATAAATGTCATTGGGTCTGACAGGTTGCTGGGGTCGATTATGCCCTTCTTGATAGTGCTGACAACGTCACCGCCAGCGATAATCGCACCTCCCGCTTCAAATATAGCTGCAATAACGATGGCTGCAGTCATGCTTAATGCAAAAGAGCCGACTGCTGGGCCGACGTTATTAGCGACATCATTGGCGCCGATGTTAAGTGCCATGTAACCACCAATCACGGCAGCAATAATAAGCAATAAACTGTTGTCCATGCCGCCAAATTGCTGTGAAGTGAAGGCAATAATTCCTATGATAAATAGCCCAACAATACCGAAGCGCATGAGTAGTTTAGAGGTATTGCTAGTTGATTCAGGGGGGCTCATATGAGTCTCCTCGGTGGTTCGTTATTGTGTAACGTTTATGTGGCGTGCATACAATATTGTTATGTAGATTCAGAGGCAAATTAATACCAGTAATAGGTGCCACTGAAGTGGACGCATCAGACCAGGGATTGCATCGAGATTCAACCGTTATATTGCAGTTTGATGTAACTTTGCTTGAATCTGACTAGGTCAGAGAATACCGTTGTCGAGGGCAATTGCCATATATGCCCCTAAATCATGGCATTGAGTAAGAAATTGATCATGGAATTCCCCTTTACATAGTAATGTTGGTTGTGCCGTTTTCCAACGCAACCCGGTTGTGATGGTGTCAATTGCCCGCTGTGTCCCTGTCCCATCATGGCCTGCGCGGATGCAGGTCGCAAAAGGTAACCCTTGTGTAAGCTCAAGGCATGGGTAATAAACACGATCAAAAAAATCTTTAAGGGCTCCACTCATATAACCCAGATTTTCAGGAGTAAACAATATGATGGCATCTGCATTGATAACAGCCTCAGGGGTGGTATCAAAAGCAGAAGTCGATGAAACGTGAACGGTATCAGTATCGGCCTTCTCCGCCCCCAGACGTATTTGCTCACACAGTGCGAGCGTGTTGGGAGAGGGCGTGTGTGCAACGATAAGTAGTTGTTTCATATAAAGCACTCTAGTGACGGCATACTATTGCAGTATTGTGACACTATTATGACAGCATCATGATGGGCTATATATTTGTTGCAGAGCCTGTTCTAAGGAAAGGTAGGTAAACTTAAAACCACTGGCGGTGGCATGTAGAGGTACAACCTTTTGACCTTTAAGCAGTAAATCACTGGATTCACCCATGGCTTTTGCAAGTATGAGCTTGGGTAGTGGTATGTTTGGAACAAACGAGGTTTTACGGCGTAGCGATTTAGATAACGATTGTGTGAATTCGCCGCTAGTGACGGGGTTAGGCGATGTACCGTTAAATACCCCTTTGCACTGAGGCGTGTTGGCGATATGGAGTATTAAGCGACATAAATCATCAATATGAACCCATGACATCCACTGCTCACCGGAGCCGATTTTTCCACCAAGGCCTATTTTAAATGTGGCGGCCATTTTTTTCAGTGCACCGCCTCTTTTTCCTAGTACTAAGCCAATTCGAACAAAACTGAGACGGGTACCTTTGATTGTGATGGCTTGGGCTGCCTTTTCCCAGTCGTGGCAGAGTTGTGCGGCAAAATCATCGCCAGCAGGGAATGATTCATCACAGGCTTCATCGTCGCAGTGTCCGTAATACCCAATAGCAGAGCCACTGATCATCAGCTCGGGAGCTTTGGGTAATTTGCAAAGTGCGTCCACCAGCCTCTTGGTGAACAATATACGGCTGTCTTGAATGCGGTGCTTTTGCGCACCTGTCCAACGTTTATCGGCAATAGGTTCACCCGCAAGATTGATGACCCAATCAATGGGTTCAATAAACTCGAATTGATCTAAGTTATCCACTGCGGCGATATCACCATTCCATAACTTCTCGACTTTTTCAGAAGAGCGAGTGAAAACGGTGACGAAGTGGCCTTGCTTTAAAAAATATTGGCATAGGCGCTGCCCGATAAAACCGGTACCACCGGTGATGAGAATATGCTTTGACATAATTATTGTTTTTAGTGTTGTGTGATACGCTCAAATTGTAGGCGCGCTTTTATGTTGTTAACGAACATAGTCGCACTTTTTTAAGGCATTAAGCAATGTGTTTGGTCTAAGTGAGACTTTGGGTTAGATTTTTATATTTCATCTAAAATCATCGTCCAAGGCGGATTCGACGACCACCGTTCCATAATAAACTCTAAAAACGCCCGAAGCTTTGCAGAAAGGTGTCGACTACTGGGGTAAACCATATAAAAAGGATAAGACTTTAATTGCCATTCAGGTAAGAGCTGTACCAGGCGTTTGGCTTTGATGTCTTCTGTAATCGACAATGCTGGCAAAATGGCAATGCCGAGGCCGGCAAGTGTTGCTTGTTGTACGGAAGTTAAATCATTGACGGTTAAACTGCTGGTGACAATGACATCCTTTTTTCCACCAGGGCCAATAAACGTCCAGCTATTAGGGCGATTTAGTGCGCTAAACAGAATGGTACTATGTTGGGTTAAATCGTTAAGCTGTTTCGGTGTGCCTGCTTTTGTTAAATACTCAGGGCTACTGCACAACACCCACTGTGCATAGCCAATCTCTTTGGATACATAGTTGGCTCCAGGTACTGGCCCTGCACCAAAGGCGAGGTCTATTCCGGCGTCGAGCATGTTGACGGGGGAGTCGTTTAAGTTAAGTTCAATGTTGATTTTTTTGTGGTGTTTTAGAAAGTCGGTTACTAACAGTGATAGTACTGAAACCCCTAGAGCAACTGGCGCACTGATACGTAGGGTGCCGGTAGGAATGGTTTGCATTTGTGCGACGGCAAGGTTCGCGGCTTCTATTTCTTCTAATACACGCAAGCAATGTTCAAAGTAGATCTGACCCGCGTCGGTTAAGGTGACGGAGCGTGTTGTTCTTTCAAGTAGTCGTATATCAAGCCGTTTTTCCAATAACGCTATTTTACGGCTTACATTGGATTTCTGTAATTGCAGTAGCTTTGCGGCACGAGTAAAGCTGCCTTCTTTAGCGACTTGGGCAAAGATGACCATCTCATTTACATCAGGCATGCCTTCCCTTTACTTTTATTGTTCTATCTATAGGACAAATTGTCCGGTTGCGGATATCTGGTGTTATTTATATAACAAAAGGATCGGAAAATCAGTATTTAATCATTAGTAAGAATTGAGGCTCAGGGGAGAATATGTCAGAAACACTTGCCCAACTAATATTGCAGCGTAAAGGCACGCTACTTACCTTAATTATCGTAACGGTAGTGCTGTTAAGTTATGGTATGCGACACATGGCGTTTACAACGGATTATCAGGCATTCTTTGATGATGCCAACCCTCAGTTATTAGCCTACGAGAGTATTGAAGATACCTATACGCAGTCTGACAACATATTGATTGTACTTGCGCCTAAGGATGGTGATGTATTTACGTCGAGAACATTGGCGCTAGTCAGTGAACTGACAGAGATTGCTTGGCAGGCACCATATTCTCTTCGAGTGGATTCAATAACCAATTTTCAACATGCTGTGGCGAGTGGTGATGAGTTGGTGGTTGATGATCTGATCCCTGAATCATCTCAGTTAGTAGAGGTGAATTTAAAAAAGATAAAAGAAATTGCACTTCATGAGCCTGATTTAGTTAATAAGTTGATATCACCTTCAGGGCATGTGACGGGTATTAATATTACGATCCAGTTGCCGGGTGCTCATTTGTCAGAGGGAGCTGAAGTTGTTGCCTATATTCGGAATAAAGTAGAAGAGCTTAAATTACGTAACCCTGACGTTGATATTTATTTGTCGGGTTTGGCAATGCTGAACAATGCATTTGCAGAAGCTGCAAAAAATGATTTAACGACATTGATGCCCATAATGTATCTCATTATTCTTGTTTTATTAATGTTGTTGCTTCGAACGGTTGCCGGTGTACTGGTTACCTTGGTGATTATTATCCTTTCTGTGACGGTTACGTTAGGAATCGCAGGTTGGTTCGGTTGGACATTAAGCCCCCCTGCTGTGTCAGCTCCCACTATTATTTTGACGATTGCGGTGGCTAATTGTGTTCATATCCTAGTGTCCTATTATGCCAATATGCGAGAAGGTATGGCAAAACAAGAGGCTATGTTGGAAAGTTTGACTGTTAATATCTATCCAATTTTTATTACGGGATTAACGACGATTATTGGTTTCCTAACATTAAATTTTAGTGAAGTTCCTCCCTATCGAATGATGGGGAATCTGGTGGCGTTGGGGGTGGTGGCAGCGATGGTGTTATCGCTCAGTGTATTGCCAATGGTAATGGTGGTATTGCCAGGAAAGGTGAAGCAACGATCTTCCGCTACTGTATCCATATTCGGGGGATTCGCTGACTGGGTGATTAAAAGAAAACTCTTCTTGCTGATTTTTGTCGGTATTTCAGCCGTTATCCTGATAAGTATGCTTCCTCGTAATCAGTTGGAGGATAAGTTTGTTGAAAGTTTTAGTGATGATGTGCCTTTTCGCATTGCCTCTGATTTTACGGGCAAGAATTTAACCGGTGTTTACAGCATAGAATATTCTGTCGAGCAAGGGAGTTCTGGTGGTATTAGTGAGCCTGAATTTTTACAACGAGTAGAGCGGTTTTCTGATTGGCTGACATCGCTGCCGGAAGTGGTTCATGTTAGTACTGTGACGGATATGTTTAAACGACTTAATAAAAATATGCACGGAGATGATGACGCCTGGTATCGGCTGCCGGAAAGTCGAGAGTTAGCCGCACAATATCTATTACTGTATGAATTGTCGTTACCTTTTGGTCTTGACTTAAATCACCAGATTAATATGGGAAAATCAGCAACCCGTATTGTGGTAACGTTTAAAGACTTGAGCACAGAAGAACTGTTGGGGATGGAGAGGCGAATTGCGCATTGGTGGGTGGAGAATGAAACATCGGTTGCTCCATTAGCGGCAAGTGCTACTTTGATGTTTAGTCACATTAGTCAACGAAATATAAGAAGTTTGTTAATCGGGGCGGTGTTGGGGTTATTGCTAATCTCATTAACACTTATTTTTGCATTAAAATCGTGGCGTTATGGTTTTATTAGTTTGATTCCTAATATGGTTCCAGCAGCGATGGCATTTGGTATTTGGGGTATCTTCGTTGGTAAAGTTGGCATGGGGCTAAGTGTGGTTGTTGGTATGACGTTGGGGGTGATTGTTGATGATACTGTGCACTTTCTTACCAAATATATTCGAGCCCGCAGAGAAAACGGGTTATCTCCAGAAGATGCCGTACGATATGCATTTTCGACGGTAGGTGTTGCTCTTGCGGTGACGTCTTTTGTACTTGTTGTGGGATTCTATTTGCTTTCATTCTCAGAATACAATCGAAATGCAGATATGGGGATGATGACCGCAATTACGATTGCTTTGGCGTTGATGGTTGATTTTTTGTTATTACCTGTATTGTTGTTGTTTTTTGATAAGCGTGACGAAAAAAGATAGGCGTATGGCCTTTATCGAGAGTACAATTTCTGCCTTTAGACTCTGCAATATGGATAAAAGTTAATGAGAGTATATTTACTGTTTGTGTTGTTAATGCTGTCTCAAGGGGCCTTTGCGCTTTCTTATACGTTAACGATGACAGAGCAGGAGCTCCAAGAAAAAGTGGCATCGATGATGCCACTTAAACAAACACAGTTTTTTATTACGGTTACCTTATCAGACCCTAAAGTGGAATTGATTAAGGAAAGTAATGAAATTGGTGTGTTCACCCAAGTTAAGGTCTCTGCCCCTGGTGGAATCTACGGTAAGGGGCGTGGAAAGGTTACGGGAACGTTAAGTTATGATGCCTCGAAAGGTGCTTTCTTTTTCAAAAATCCGAAGATAGTCAATTTAGAATTGGATCAAGTGCCAAAAGAGTACATTAAAAATATTCAGCTTATTGCCCAAGTAACGGCAACTCAAGCGATGTCGATGTACCCTATTTATAGTTTAAGTGATGATAATCACTCTCAAAAACTTGCTAAATCACGCTTAGAATCCATCGAGGTCAAGGATGAGACGTTACAGGTTGTATTACGTTTATTCTGATGTCCTAATTTGTGATTGGCCTGTCTCTATAGGACAGTGTGTCTTTGTCAAAGCAGTCTATTATAACGTTAATACTAAACACAGACTCAAGTGAGGGTAAGCGATGAAGCGTTGGAATGGCTGGGGTGATGATAAGAATGACCTGGATTTTAAACTGAGTGAATCCGCTCAAGGATTTTTGGAAGGTTTGATAGGTAAATCAACGGCTTTGCCTGATGCGACGTTAGATCAAGTGATGGTAAAGGTCCCTGAATCTCGTTTGCCAGAGCATGAGTTGGTTACGTTGGATGCTGAGGAACGTATACGCCATTCCAGGGGTCATAGCCTTCCTGATTGGCTAGCCTTACGTAGTGGCGACTTTGGTGTGTTCCCTGATGGCGTGGCTTATCCTGAGAGTAGTGAGCAGGTGCAAACCTTGCTGCAATACGCTCAAGATCATGATGTAGACGTAATTCCTTATGGTGGTGGTACCTCTGTTGTTGGGCATATTAACCCTGAAGCCGATGGTCGTCCGGTATTGACCATCGACATGACCCGCATGAATACACTGATGGAGCTGAATGTTGAGAGCCAAATTGCAACATTTGGCGCTGGAACAGTTGGTCCAGATGTTGAGTCACAGCTAAAAGCCAAAGGATATACCTTGGGCCACTACCCTCAGTCGTGGGAGCTATCTACTATTGGTGGCTGGGTTGCCAGCCGTTCAAGTGGTCAACAATCCATGCGTTATGGGCGAATTGAACAGATGTTTGCTGGTGGGCGTATCGAGACATTGGATGGAACCTTGGATATCCCTACTATACCTGCTTCCTCCGCAGGTCCTGATGTGCGGGAAATGTTTATGGGCACTGAGGGCCGTATGGGTATCATCACTGAAGTGAAGGTACGTGTAACCCCTCTTGCAGAAAAAGAAGCATTCCATGTGGTATTTTTCCCAACGTGGGAAATCGCTGTCAAAGCGGTTCGAGAGATTGTGCAAAACAAAGTTCAGCTTTCTATGATGCGTTTGAGTAATCAAGTAGAGACATTTACTCAGCTTAAGTTAGCAGGTAATGAACAAGTCATTGCTGTATTGGAAAAGTTGTTGGAATTTCGTGGTGCTGGTGGCGAAAAAACCATGTTTACCTTTGGTGTTACAGGGTCCAAAGCTCAATGTAAATCAGCACTAAAGATTGCGATGCAAATTGCCAAAAAATATGACGGTGTAGGTACAGGCTCGTTGTTAGGTAAGCGTTGGGAGCATAGCCGTTTCCGTTCACCGTACTTGCGGCATGGATTATGGGACGCTGGATTTGCAGTAGATACCATGGAAACCGCAGTAGATTGGGACAGAGTGCCAGAAACCGTTGCGAGTATTGAGAAAGCAATCTCAGGGGCATTAAGTGAAGAAAAAGAACGGGTGCATGTGTTTACTCACCTTTCTCATATGTATGGTCAAGGTTCGAGTATTTATACCTCGTATATTTATCGTTGTGGTAGTACCTATGAAGAAACCTATGCTCGTTGGGAAAAAACTAAAGCAGCGGGAGCGGAAGCAATTGTGAATTCTGGCGGGACTATTTCTCATCAGCATGGTGTTGGAAAAGATCATGCAAAATATTTGCTTGCGGAGAAGGGCCCTCTAGGTATTAAAGCGATTCAGGGGTTAGTCGATACGTTTGATCCTAAACACCAGATGAATCCAGGTAAGTTGTTGCCGGAAGAGTAAGCTAGTAACAATTTCAACCTAAGCGCGGGTTGAAAAAAAAACCCTACTTAACGTTTGTTAAGTAGGGTTTTTTTGCGTGTAGACAGGCTATGGAAATGAATGGCCTTTCATTGTTGTGGCAATTAAACGAAATACATCAACCCAGGCTTGTCGGACTTCATCGGTAAACGCATCGCCCAATCCTGTATGTAAAGTGTGAAGTAACGCGTTGCCAACGGGTGTGAAATCGGCTGCTTTAACACCATAATTTACATGCCGTTCTGCTAGTTGATGAAGAACTGGAACCAGAGCATCCAAATCGTTTAATCCGCTGGTAGCGACCTTTAGGGTTGCCATTAACTTTCTTCCTTGGGCTTTGATATCCGATTTAAATAGTGGTTTTAGATTAGGGTCATATTTAAATAAAGTGCTATAGAAAATATCTGCAGCTTGTTCGGCGATAGGTTCTACTTTAGCAAAGCTGTCTTGAACAAGAGTTATTTGTCGTTTGGTGATAGGCATTCCATAACCTCAAAGAAGACGTTCTGATTAAAAAGCTATCTTTTCACGTTAGCTGGAAACACTGATATTGCAAGTGACTTGACTCGTTGTACTTATATTTAACCGACAAACATAGGTATCATTGTTCTTATTGCGGAAACATGTTCTGAACTAGCCCGGTGATACTAATTATTAGCAACGCGATACCCACTACGCGATAAAAGACAGCCGTATCTGCTGTAAGGATATAATGATGGAAACGTAAACCAATTATGTGTCCGATGGCAGCACAAGGTAGTAGCCAAATATGATGGATTAATTGCAGATCAATACCAGCATAAAGAAAGGCGCTCATTTTGATGGCAACCAAGATAAACCATAATGCAAATAAGGTGTCGCGTAATTGGTGTTTTTTTACGTGACTAGCAAAAACGGTAATAATAAGAGGCGCGCCGATTAATGAGGTCCCGCTAATATACGCACCCATCATAAGAAATAGTATATCCAGTTTTTTACTGTTGCTATTAAAGGGCTTGTTAAAAATATAGGTGAGGGAATAGAAGCCAACAATGCTAAAGATGATACCACTCATAAGAGAGCTGGGGAGTGTGATTAGGCCCAATACACCAATCAGTTTGGGAATGATCATAATGGACATTGCATGTTTTAAATATGACCAATCAATGGTGCTTTCACGAGGTGTTTGGATTGTATCGTTACCGTTCTTTTGAAAACGAGTAGAGTTGCTTTTTAGAATGGTAATGGAAGAAAATACCAGTAGATGTACTGAAATTAACGGCAGGTAGACAAGAGGGTCATTGTGAATCATTAATAGGAAAGGTAGCGATAATACAGCCCCGCCAAACCCGAGCCCCGAACGAACAAAACCACTCCATATAAAAATAAGAGCGATTAGTGTGTATTGCAGCCAGCTCAGATCAAGCATTGCAGTCGCGTTTTTCCTGTGGTCTATATCAAATGAAAAGTGTTTCGTGAGTTGTGCAAAAAACGCTCATTGAGCTAGCTCGCAATTATACCAGAAGTGAATGAATTTGTTTTATAACGGAACCTTCTTTTCTCGTGATGAATCTGTTAAACCTGTGTACTGGATTTGACGATAAAACCTGGGAAGGCCAAGACAATAACGTAAGCAGAGAGATGATAATGAAAGTATACGGGTACCCTAATTCACGTTCGACGCGAATTACTTGGATGTTAGAAGAATTAGAGAAAGAATATGAATTTTGTTTAGTCGATTTTAATAAAGGTGAATCACAGTCAAAAGAATATTTGGCGATTAACCCGGCGGGGAAAGTACCTGCATTGAAAGATGATGATCTTTTGTTATTGGAGTCGGCGGCGATTGTTGCTTACCTCGGAGATAAATCACCAGATTCAGGGTTGGTGCCCGCTGCAGGCACGGTGGAACGGGCTCAATATGACCAATGGAGCTATTTTGCGATGTGTGAGTTGGAGCAGCCGCTGTGGACCATTGGCAAAAATAAGTTTGCATTACCAGAAGATCAACGTTGTGAATCAATATTTCCAACAGCCCAATGGGAGTTTCAGAAGGCGTTGACGTTGTTTAGTGAGGGTTTGGGTGATAATGCATACATTCTTGGGGATAACTTTACTGCTGTCGATATTTTACTTGGGCAAACATTGTTATGGGGTACGGCTTTTAAGCTGCCAATCGAACAGGAAAATCTAAAAGAGTATCTTAAACGTGTAACATCTCGGCCAGCCTTGGAACGAGCCCGAGCAGCTGAAGCGGCTTCGTTGGAAGGTTAATTTGAATGCTAGGAGCATAAACTAGTTTGTTTTGTTGAATAAAGTATCAAATGCTTACACTGGGGTGCATACGGATCACTATTAGCGCGTACGATCGTGCCATATAATGCTATCACAATTTGAGAGCAATTCAGGGACAGCGCAAGGTGAGAAGTATGCGAACAGTAGAAGATTATTCATTATCGATGGCTTTTTTGAGAAAGGCCTGTGTAAAACGTGTTTCATTGCATAGAAGTTCAGAGGATATTCAACAGATTTTATCGAAATATCCGAAGTTGGTGGTGGCCATGAATCACGGCCCAATGGCTGGACCCGTTGCTGGCAGTGTTGCGATGATGGATCAGTATTCAAAAAATGGTGGAAGCCAGCGTGTACCAATGATTATCGCGTGGCGTGGTTTTTACCACATCCCTGTTGTAAAACACCTAATCCGTTATATGAGTCAGGTTAAGATGCCATTTAACTTGGATGGCTTTGTAAAGCAGGTGGCAGAGAAAGGTGTGACGGATTTATTTGTCATGCCAGAGGGTGAGAATTGTGCATACGGAAATGGCCGAGACATCGAACCTTTCTTGAGTCCTCGTTTTATTGAAATGGCATTAAAAACAGGAACACCTATTTTGATTGCTGTACATACGGGTTCAGATGAGTGGTCGAATGTTGTACCTGTAAGTCAAAAACTTGATCCGCTGTTAAAGTTTTTACCAAAAAAGAGTTACCATCGTATTAAAGAAACAGGAAAAATTAATGTTGCGCCTTTGCGATTAACAAGTATTCCTGAGTTACAGGTGTCTTTTCGGTTATATCAACCAGCGATGAAATTTTCAGATTTGGAAAATGAAAATAAGTGGGAGTTGTTGAAAAAAGAATCTGATAATGTCCGCGATATCATGCAGCATCAGGTGGATCAAATGATCTCAGTAGCACAATTTGATTTACCAGCCAGTGCATGATTCTGCTGTTAAATTTTTCAACGCTGGTTGCTCTGAAATTACGTATTAAGATAACCTTTATTAGGGGGCGGACTGTTCAGTGCATCCTCTATTTATTGGAATACCTGATAGCCTTAAGTGTTAATGCATGTTCTTCAGCGTATCTCTGGTTGCCTGTACGTTTAGCAAGTAATACAGCCAATAAAACACTTCAATTCCAGATAGAGTATGAATTCTTGTAATGGCTGTATATATTGCTGGATAGTTCTATGTTTGTGATGTTATCGGTCTGAGCGGTTATTGCGAGCAATCATCTTAAGCTATGGCGTTGGGTTATTATTTTGAATTGCGCTTACCTTTTTGAGCATTTTTCTTTCGCTCTTCTTCCTTGCGTATCTTTGCTTCCTTGATTTTTTGTACTTCAATTTCTTCCGCCTCCATAAGAGAAGGCGTCTCTAAACTGATGGGACCAAGTGCCCCTGCCCGTAACTCGTTTAAAAACAGAACGGATACTTTGTTTAAGTCCACTCGTCCGCCGCCGCGTAAGCAGCCTCGTTGTTTGCCTATAGTTTCCAAAAGTTCTAGTTCAGTGTCGGGTAACGTACTGAGTTCATATCGCTCTTTTAGGCGTTCAGGGTAGGCGGATAACAAATATTTTGCGGTATAAAATGCAACGTCATCGTATTCCATAGCGGTATTTTTAATGGCACCACTGGCCGCTAGTCGATAACCGCTGTTAGGGTTCTCCACTTTGGGCCATAACATACCCGGGGTGTCAAACAGTACTATGCCGTTATCCAGCTTAATGCGTTGCTGGCCTTTAGTAACCGCAGGCTCATTTCCAGTTTTGGCAATAACTTTATTGGCGAGAATATTAATTAATGTGGATTTTCCGACATTAGGAATACCCATAATCAACGCCTTAATTGACTGTATGCCATTATCCTTTGCTGGCAGCATGCTGCGACATAAGTCCAACAGTTCACGCATTTGAGTGGGTTGGTTAGTAGTGAGTGCAATACCTTTCAGTCCCTTTTTATCATCAAAGTGGTTTACCCATTGTGAGGTAATGGCAGGGTCGGCTAAGTCACTTTTCGTCAGCACTTTGATACAGGGTTTGTCACCCCGAATTGATGCAAGTAAAGGATTCTCGCTGCTATAGGGTATGCGAGCATCAGTCACCTCAATGACTAAGTCCACCTGGGGTAATAATTCAATGATTTGTATGCGGGCTTTGTTCATATGCCCTGGGTACCACTGGATGCTCATAATAGGCCTTTGCGTCTGAGGAGTTGGGTAGTTTACCTGAAAAAAGACGCAAAAAAAGGCGCAGCATCATGCTGCGCAAACCACAAAGGGGGAACTGTTACTGCTTTATTGCAATGAATGCAATATAAGCTAATTTGATTAGGCTGTAAAGTTCGGTCTTCATAATATACTCAAATTTGAGTTTTGTGTTGAAGGAGGCGGGGATTATGTCATCGCTATCACGGTGTGATTACTATCACGTCACTACAGATGAGGTTATACTGCGCCTTTAATTTTTCATAATTATGACAGCAGGGGTTTTAGGGGAAATGACAGTATTTAAAAAGGTAGGTTTAGCGCTAGTTATGCTCATCAGCATGAATGCAGTGGCGAGTAATCAGTTTACTGCAGATAGAATTACAGAACGAGTGGCCCCCGCCGCCGCACCCTGTGTTGAAGGGCAAGAATGTAAAGATGCTGCTCCAGTGGTGGTGGTTGTTGCACCGGTCGCTGTAAAAGCGCCGTCTGCCAAAGGGACTTACGATGTTAAATGTTTTGCATGTCATGGAACTGGCGCTGCTGGAGCACCAAAATTAGGTGATAAAGAAGCATGGGCTCCTCGAGTTGCTCAGGGCATTGATGCGTTGTATGAACATGCGATAGGTGGTTTTAATGCAATGCCTGCGAAAGGAGCTTGTTCGGACTGTTCTGATGATTCCATTAAAGCCGTTGTTGACTATATGGTAGAAAACGCCAAATAAATTTCTAGGGTTGCGTTTCTAGATATAGATTTCAGGCATAAAAAAACCTTACTTGTTTACAAGTAAGGTTTTTTTATGCCTGAAATCATCGTGATCACTTGCAATTTATTGTTTTGCGGTTACTTTTCAGTGATAGCTGATGAATCCGTGTAAAGCCTCCATGAATTGTAGAGACAATAAATGAACATTTTAACCAAAGTATGCGTAATACCCCTAGCCTGCCTTATTGTTTTTCCGACAGTGGTGATGGGAGGTGAGGTTGATTCATTAGTGATCGATGCTAATAGTACTTATACAGTGACTAACGCTCAAAGTGAGTTGTTTCTTAAAAGTTTAACGATAGGGGATAATGCCGTTATCCAATTTGATCCTGACGTTGTCCGTTGGCACCTGCAAGCATCCAGTGCAAACGTAGGTAAGGGTGTTGTGATAAACGCCTCAGGCCTTCCAGGGGGTAATGGCATTGTTGGGAAGGGCGCAACGGGCGTTGCCGATGAGTGCGGGGATGGAAAGCTTGGCGAAGATGGTGGTCACGGTAGTAATGGAACGGACGGCGTTGCTATTTCTATGCGTTTGGCAATTAGTGCTATTGGTAGTTTAACCATTAAGGCCGTTGGTGGAGAAGGAGGTTCTGGTGGTCGTGGGGGAGCTGGTCAGCAAGCAGGCAAGGTGATTCGTTGTACTGGGCCGGACGGCGGTGCTGGTGGTCAAGGTGGGGAAGGTGGGGACGGTGGCAACGGAAGTTACGTGCGTATTGTTTATAGCTATCTAGAAGGTGCTGTTGCATCGGGGACGTTAAGTAAGTTCATTACAGTAGATAATACCGGTGGCATTGCAGGTAAAGGTGCAAGCGGTGGTCACGGTGGTGGTGGTGCAGAAGGTAAATACATAAACATGAGAACACTTACGGGTAGCAAAAAATGGATGCCTGCAGGTCAAACTGGTGTTGAGGGGCGTGGGGGTAAAGCAGGGCGTATTGGTGTTGCCGGGCAAACGTTAATAGAGAGGGACCTTGAAGGCCGTATATCGACTTTTGTGCAGTCCCAAACGAGACAGCAAGATAGTGTAAAAGCAATACAACAAAGTATGCTACTTGAACAACAAGCTGCGGCGCAGGCAGCACTTGAAGCTGCGGCATTGTCTGCGGCAAAGTTAGCGAAGGTGAATGCAGAGTTATCACTATTTAAACAACAATCGGTTAATCTTAAGCAGCAGCTGTCGGAAATAGTGCTTAATAATCAAGCAGCTTCTGTAAATGCTAAAGCCAAAACAACATTGGCTGCAACAGAATCTGAAGGTTTGAGACAGTTGGTGGGGGAGTTACAAGCCCAAATAACGACGTTGGAAACGTTATTGGTGAAATCTGATGAACAGCGGATATTATCTAATGAAAAGTTTTTGGCTCTTACAGTAAGTGTTGATGGAATTAAAACAGAACAGCAAGTAGCACAAAAAGAGCGAGCAGATAAAAGTAAAGAAAGTCAAAAAGTGGTAGATCAGTTACTGCGTCGATTGGAAGTGTTAGAAAAGCGTCCACCACAAGAAATAATTAAAGAAAAGATCGTCGAGAAAGTTATAGAGAAGGCGGAAATGACAGGTGTTAAGCCTGTTACTGAAGGGCAGTAATTGCTCATTCCCTCTTGTTTTTTCTAATTGACTTATAAGTCAAAAGCGAGTCCAATTTGGTGCGCTTTTTTTGCGCACGCACCGTGATGGTGTTTTGTTGTTTTTTATGCACCTGTGAAAAGCGGGGGGACCAGCGTCAACACGCCGCCAGTCCTGGGATTGTCACAATTGGCACAATGCCTGCTATAGTTTTATGGTAATTACTATTTTATTTGGGCTGCGCCTTTGTGGCCCGCTTATCAACAGACGACCTCGGGGGTCAGAATAATGAGATCAACAATTTCTAAAGCAGTACGCCTAGCAACATTGGGATTAACGGCAGCCGGAGCGATGGCTATTTCTCAAACAACAATGGCTGAGGTTGACGTTTCTGCATCTGCTGGTGTTGCAAGTGCTTATTTGTTTCGTGGTGTAGATCTAGGTGCCGGAAATGCGGCTGTATTTGGCGATATTACCGCAAGTGCAGGCGGTGCTTATGCTTCTGTTTGGGCGTCTAGTGGTGATGCGGGGTTAGGTTCAGAGTATGACTTGATTTTGGGTTATGGCTTGGAAATGGATGATTTTAGTGTTGATGCTGGTGTCGTGAACTATGTTTACCCATCTAATGATGATTATGATTCTATAGGTCAGCTTACTGAAGTTTATGTAAACCTAGGCTTCAAGATGATTGGTTTCTCTTATTATAATAACGTTTCAGATCAAGCTAAAGGCAACGCGATTGGTTCTGAAGGTTATGAATATTACTCGCTTTCTGGTGATGTGGGATCTTTTAGCGCACTTGTAGGTTATGCGGACCCAGAAGAAGTGTCTGGAAGCAAAGTTGACCTAGATTACACTCACATTGATTTAAGCTATGCCTACAATGACAATTTGTCATTCACCGCGAGTAAAATTGTAGATTTTGATGATGATAGTACTCCTAATGCTGGCATCGATGATGACCTACTTTTCGTAGTGTCCTACTCTTTACCTATTAAATAATCTCTTCTTTTTAATAGGTTCAAGCAAACCGGCGCTATGGATAGCGTCTGTTTGCTTTCCGTCTGTTGCTTTTCTATTTTTGCTTAAGTTCCCTCTTCCATTTCAAACTACACCTGTATTCCTTAAACGTGCTCATATATTGCTCTTTTGCTCCTAAGTGCTTGGTAGAAAATAAAAAAGTTCACTTTTTGATGAAAAATTTGGTAGAGCTGGAATTTTGGTGCTACTTTTTAGAGACAATCATTTCCAACAAATAAGAACCCGCATAATACAGGGAGGGTTTGTTAGAGAAATGGGATTTAATAGGGGGGAGCATAACTCCCACAATAACGCTCTTTGGGGATACCAAATGTTGAAGAATAAAATTAAAGCGATCCAACTATCTGCTCTCGCAATAGCTGTTACTGGTGCGATGGGGGCCACGCAAGCTATCGCTGAAGTGGATGTGTCTGCATCGGTTGCTGTATCTAATTTGTATTTATTTCGTGGTATCGATTTGGGGGAAGGCCGTGCCATGGTGTCTGGTGATTTAATAGTCAGTTCTAAAGGTTTCTACGGTGGTGTCTGGGCAACCAGTGGTGATAAAGCTGCGGGCTCTGAATATGACTTGATTTTAGGTTATGCAACAGAAATTGAAGGGGTTTCTATTGATCTCAATATCACTAACTATAACTACTCTGGTTGGGATGCTGGTGATAGCTTTGGGGATTATTCGGAAATATTCCTAAATGTTGGTTATGGTCCGTTTTCTGTAGATTATCAAGTGAATGTTGCTGATGGGTCTTATAATAGCGGTGATGATACTGAAGCAGCCAAAAGAGCGGGTTTATCAGGTTTTCAATACGTAGCGTTTAATGCAAGCTTTAAAAAGTATACCGCCACATTGGGTTTTGCTGATGTAACTGACTACAGCGAAAGTAATGTGTTAACAGCAGCTAACGTGGGTAGTGTTGGTACTGATTATACTCATATTGACCTCAGCTATGCGTATAACGATAACCTAACGTTCACTGCAAGCCAGATCATTGATCAAGATGATATTCGATTGATTGGTAGTGAAACTAAGTATGAAAATCGAGATGATGACCTGTTGGTTGTAGTGTCATACACTATGCCGATCGAATAAACATCAATACGACGAAGTAGATATTTCGAAATAGATAAGGTAAAAAAAAGCGCAGATTTATCTGCGCTTTTTTTGTTTGTTGATTTAGGACTTAATCTAATAACGATCGAATGTTGGCGAAGTGTGCTTGACCTAACGCCTGATTGTCCTCTTTTGATATCGTATCGCCTTTACCTTCCCACACCAAATCATCAGCTGCAATTTCATCTAGAAAGCGGCTGGGTGTGGTTTCAAAGTCTTCACCATACATGCGTCTTTTCGCTGCAAGGGTTAGCGTTAGCTCCTTTTTGGCCCGGGTAATGCCCACATACATCAATCGCCGTTCTTCTTCGACAGTGGCCTCTTCAATGCTTGATCTGTGAGGTAAAATCTCCTCTTCCAAACCCATTAAAAACACGTATGGGTATTCCAAACCTTTTGATGCATGTAACGTCATTAGCTGAACGCGATCGGAATCATCCTCCTCTTCCTGTTGCTCTAGCATATCCAGCAATACCAGTTTGCCAATCACCTCTTCGATATTATCATCTTCACTCTTTTCTAGCATTCGTTCGATAGAGCTGATTAATTGCCAAACGTTTTCCATGCGCTTTTCGGCCATTTTACTGCTGCTTGATTGCTCTTGTAGCCATTGCTCGTAATCGATGTCCCGTAACATTTGTTTAATGCCTGAAACAGCGTCTTTTCGTAAAATGGTGTCACGCATCTCATCAATCCAGCTTCCAAAGCGCTGTAAGTTTGCATAAGAGCGGGCTTTTAATTGCGTTTCAAGGCCTAACTCGCCGCAAGCGCTAAACATGCTGCAATCGCGGCTATGAGCATATTGGCCGAGTTTTTCTAATGTGCTGGGGCCAATCTCGCGACGTGGTGTATTCACCACGCGAAGGAAGGCATTGTCATCGTCAGGGTTAATTATGACGCGCAGATAACCCATCACATCTTTAATTTCTGATTTACCGAAAAAGGAGCTGCCACCACTGACTTTGTAGGGGATTTGGTAGGCTTGAAGCTTGATTTCTAATAGGCGGGACTGGTGGTTGCCTCGATATAACACGGCAAAGTCTTTAAAGGCGCGAGCCTTCTGAATCTTTTGGTTGATGATGTCGTGGGCTATACGTTCGGTTTCATGTTCTTCGCTTTTACAGCGGACCACTCGAATCAATTCCCCCATGCCGTGCTCACTCCACAGCTTTTTAACAAATACGTGGGGATTGTTATCAATAACAGCGTTGGCGGCTTTAAGAATTCGACTTGTTGAGCGGTAGTTTTGTTCTAGCTTGACGACTTTAAGTTTTGGAAAGTCATCTTGTAGTAGTGCTAGGTTTTCTGGTTTTGCACCGCGCCATGAGTAGATGGATTGGTCATCATCACCAACAACCGTAAACGCAGCACGTTGACCAACCAATAAGCGAACCATTGAGTATTGTGATGTATTCGTGTCTTGGTATTCGTCCACCAGCATATAGTGCACTTTTCGCTGCCAGCGCTCACGAATCTCGTCGTTATCTCTCAGCATTAGTGTTGGTAACAGGATAAGGTCATCAAAATCAACGGCATTATAGGCGCGGAGGTAGCGGTCGTATAACGCGTAGGCTTGAGCTGCGGCCATTTCTTCTTCATCGTTGGCTCTGGAAATAGCGATAGAGGGTGTGATGAGGTCATTTTTCCAGTTGGAAATGGTGTAGCGAACATTTTTTACATCGTCATCATCCCCGGAGCCTTCTCGTACCAGAATCTCAGTGAGCAGCATTTTGCTATCTTGATCATCAAAGATAGAAAACCCGGCTTTTAATCCAAGGTATTTCAGCTCTTTGCGCACCATGTTTAAGCCAAGGTTATGGAATGTGGATACGGTTAACCCGCGGCCTTGGCGACCGGTAAGCAGTTGCTTGACTCGTTCTTTCATCTCCCTGGCGGCCTTATTGGTAAAGGTGAGGGCGACAATTCTATTGGCGGAGATTTCACAGGTTTGAATCAGATAGGCTATCTTTCGAGTGATTACACTGGTTTTGCCCGAGCCCGCTCCAGCCAATACCAGTAGTGGTGTGTCGATATGGTGCACGGCTTCAGATTGTCGGGGATTTAGCTTGGACACAAGAACAACTCAACTGCTTTTTTTGGCATGATCAATGATAAAAATGGGGCTGACTATCTTACTCCGAAGTGGTCGATTCGTCATGACATCAATGAAACTTTGACTATTGACGGGGTAGCTCGCTACGGTATGCTGGAACTCGCTGGTTTTATGTGGTGTAGTGAGTTGTGCTGTATGTTGTTAAGAGAAGAGAGAATTGAGGGTGTTATGAATCAAGACAGACTGAGTAAAGATGAGTTGAATCAAGATTTACTGGATATTAGCGATAAGGTGGTTGTAGTAACGGGGGCATCCAGTGGTTTAGGCATGTATTTTGCCGAGGCATTGGCGGGTCGTGGTGCGACAGTGGTAATGGGAGCGAGGCGCTTAGAACCGTTGGAAGCATTATCTGCACGGATTAACGATGAAGGCGGTAATACGTTGGCAATGTCTCTGGATGTTACAAGCCGTGATTCAGTGATTGCGGCTTTTGATCTTGTGGAAGAAACCTATGGTGGTGCTGATGTCGTTGTGAATAATGCCGGAGTTGCACCGAATAAGCCGTTTTTGGAGCAAACAGAACAGGATTGGGATCAGACATTAGATACAAATTTAAAAGGGGCTTTTCTTGTTAGCCAAGTTTTTGCTGAGCGTGTTATTAAGGCCCAGAAAGAGCGCAAATTGGAAAATAAGCCGTTGGTACAGGCAAGCATTATCAATATTGCGTCCATTTTAGCATCAAGGGTTATTGGTAATGTCGCTCCCTATAGCGCTTCAAAGGCGGGTTTGGTACAGCTAACCAAAGCAATGGCGCTAGAACTGGCGAGGTACCAGATACGAGTGAATGCTATTTCCCCCGGGTATTTTGAGACAGAGATGAATAGCAACTTTTTTCAATCGGAACCTGGTAAGCAGTTGGTTCGGCGAATCCCCCAGCGTCAATTGGGACAGGTTGAGGATTTGTTGGGGCCGCTGTGTTTGTTGGCGTCTGAGGCTTCTCGGTATATGACGGGCAGTGTGATTACGGTGGATGGTGGGCATTTGGTAAGTTCATTGTGAGCCTATAAATCCCCCCAAATTATTGACAGGCTGCTTTGTACGATAGTCCAGATGGCCGTGTTCAGTGGGTAAAAAAATTGGTAATCTTCTATATACCAGGAGTGCTAGAGAGTAACCCTAAGGTATTGTAAGTAATGATAAATAACGATAAAAAGGATAAGTAGAATGGCAACTCGGTATTTTTTGGCGTTCCCCGCCTCAGCAGAGCTCATTGCCGCCGCAGATAAGGTGTTGGATCTGCATGCTACACAAGCAACAGAAAGCTGGGCGCCTCATTTTGATACCCTAATTGATTTATTTGTACCGGGTTTCTTGAACGCTTTCCTTGTGGATACTTGTGATGCGGTGGGCCTTAGCCCTAGGTCTAGCAAAATAATTCATTCAACCACCAATACCCTTTCAAAGACGATCTCGCTAATGGTTGGGAAACTGTTAAAAAAACGTTCTAACGAAGAGCTTATACCAATGGCAGAGTTTATTGGTGAAGTGTATTTAAGAGAGAGCCAGTGTTCTTCGGGCAAAAATTCAGTTGGCTGTGAGATCGACAAAGTATTGTTTGATGAAATACTCCGCGTTACTGGTGAAGTGAGAGAGGGGCATTTAGAGGAAGTCCGCAGTGAGCTAGCTGAGGTGATGTTGCGTGTCGTTGATGCCACTATTGAAAGTATGATGGTACGTACCATAGGGCTGTTAAAGACCAATTTTGTGGTTACAAAAATTTGTGATGCGGCAGTAGTAACATGTCGAGGAGCCGGGCACATGGTGGTTAACAAAGTGTTTAAGAACTTGGACGAAGAGTCTATGTTGCGTTTGGGTGTTTTCTTTGAAGATATGCTCGTTTCTGATGTGCGAAGTTAATGGTCTTTAACATCAGGTGTCTTATTTATGGGGCACCCTCGCCGTGGTGGTCGTTAGCGCAGCGGGCGCTAGTATAATGCTATGTCGTGTAGGGAGTAGTATCGGGAATAGTTCAGAAAATAGTTAAGAGAATTGGTCGTACAACGGTGTTACCGCTCTTTCTGGTTACATCAATAGTTGCTTCTGTGGTGCAATTGCATACAATTCACCACAATTATTTTCAATAGCGCTATTCCTAGCCAGTATTCAGCCGCCCAGAACTCATCATGACAGACAAAGCCAAAGAAAACTCTTCCTTGCCCATCCCAGGCAAAGACCAACTCTTCCAGCAGCAGCAAACGCATTTAGTCGATTTTGCCTTTGATGAACAGGTTGTTAATGTTTTTCCTGACATGATACGACGTTCTGTACCTGGTTATGAAACCGTTATCTCCATGTTAGGTGTTTTTGCCGGGCGTTTCGTGCAACCTGGTTCATCGGTATATGATTTGGGGTGTTCGTTAGGTGCTTCGACGCTAGCAATGCGCCGCAATATTACCGCAGCAGGCTGTCGAGTGGTGGGGGTGGATAACTCCCCGGCAATGCTTCAGCGCTGCCAAGAAAATGTAATTCAAGCAGACAAGCACGGTTGTGATGTCCCTGTGTCGTTGGTGTGTGCTGATATTCAGCAAACTGATATTCAGCGTGCCTCGTTGGTCGCATTAAACTTTACCCTGCAGTTTCTTAGCCCAGATGAACGCTTAGCAATGTTGACCTCAGTTTATCAAGGGTTGCTACCAGGTGGAGCGTTAGTACTATCAGAAAAAATTTGTTTTGATGACACGGATAAACAAGAAATGTTTACCTGTCTGCATCATGATTTTAAGCGAGCTAATGGATATAGCGACTTGGAGATTAGCCAGAAGCGTCAAACCATTGAGAATGTATTAATTCCAGATACATTGGAACAGCATAAAGAGCGCTTAATGAATGCGGGTTTTACGACGGTCCATTGTTGGTTTCAGTGTTTTAACTTTATTTCCCTTTACGCTATTAAGTAGATTTTGATGATTAACCACGATGCTTTTTTTGCCCATATAGAACGAACTTATTTGAAAAACTGGAGTTCTCACTTTCGTCAGGTACTGGAGCAGGAATTTGAACCTGAGCGACATGGTGACTTTGAACGTTGGAATAATGCGTTAACACAATTGCCAAGCTTGGATTCATTAACGACCGCGTTTAATCAATCGGCCATTACGGTTACACCAGAAAATCCGCTATCTGAGAGTGAGCTGGAGGAATTAAAGGCTGGGTTATTGGCGCTACACCCTTGGCGCAAAGGGCCGTTTTCTATTGCGGGTGTTGATATTGATACTGAATGGCGTTCCGATTGGAAATGGGATCGGGTATTGCCTCATATTAGCCCGTTAAAACACCGCAGAATTCTTGATGTTGGTTGTGGCAGTGGCTATCACATGTGGCGTATGTGTGCAGAAGAGCCATCGATGGTGGTGGGTATTGATCCATCGTTATTATTTATGATGCAGTTCTATGCTATTCAGCATTTTGTTGGGCAGCAGTCTGCATACTATTTGCCCATTGGTATTGAGCAAATGCCAAAAAATATGCGTGCGTTTGATAGTGTGTTTTCCATGGGGGTGTTATATCACCGTCGATCGCCGATGGATCACCTGATTGAGTTGCGAGAGCTATTACGTCAAGGGGGGGAGTTGATTTTGGAAACTCTTGTCATCGAAGGAGGGGTAGGTGAAACACTGGTTCCATCCGGACGTTATGCACGTATGGGTAATGTGTGGTTTTTACCATCACCGGATACCATGATATTGTGGTTGGAAAAATGCGGGTTCAAAGACGTGAAAATGGTGGATTGTGCGCCAACCGCACTTGATGAGCAGCGTTCTACTGAATGGATGACGTTTCAATCACTTCGAGATTATTTGGACCCTGAGGATACGAGTAAAACCATCGAAGGTTACCCTGCTCCCATTCGGGCAGTATTTGTTGCTACGGCGGCAAAATAAACACTTGTCTAGATCCAGCTCCATGGCTGTATACTGGTTGAGGATTTTAGGTGAATCACCAACTAGAAAATAAGAACAACGTAATTACAAGGGGCATAGCAATGAATAAACCAACGAATAAACCACTGACACATCCTGATGTGCACTTTCCACCACCGGTATTATTTGCTGTATTTATTGCGTTAGGCTGGGGGTTACAGACGTTAATCGCGCTCCCCAATTTTACAATGCCTTTTCATGGGTTTTTGGGTGGAGAATTTATTGTTGCTGGTCTAGGGATTGTTGTGTGGAGTGCAACAGAATTTAAACGCCATAAAACCACGATTATGCCGCACAAAGCGTCCTCTGCGATTATCAGTAGCGGGCCGTTTAAATACAGTCGTAATCCCATTTATTTTGCATTTAGCATGATTCAGCTAGGGGCGGCGATACTGTTGACCAATCTTTGGATTTTATTGCTATTGATCCCCGCATTATTGATTATGAGTAAATTTGTTATTGAGCGAGAAGAAGCTTTTTTAACGCAAGAATTTGGGCAACCTTATATCGATTATAAAAAACAAGTACGACGCTGGATATAGGTGAAGTACGGATGAAAAAAATAGCCATTTTTGTTGATGTGCAAAATATTTATTACACCGCAAGACAGGCATATGGCCGTCAGTTCAATTATCGAAAACTGTGGGATATTGTGTCAGCACAAGGAGATATTGTTTCTGCATTCGCTTATGCGATACATCGGGGTGATGAATCGCAGCTTAAATTCCAGCGGGCACTAAAGCATATTGGTTTTACCGTAAAGCTTAAACCCTTTATCCAGCGTAGTGACGGTTCTGCTAAGGGTGATTGGGATGTTGGCATCGCTATTGACGTGATGGGCATTGCAAGGGATGTTGATACGGTTGTTTTATTGTCCGGAGATGGTGATTTTGATTTGTTGTTGGAAAAAATCACGAAAGATTATGGGGTGGCCGCAGAAGTGTATGGCGTACCTGCGTTAACGGCGAGATCGTTAATTGATTCAGCGAGTGTATATCATCCTATAGATGATGAATTGTTATTGTAAGTTAAAAGAGAGATTTGTTATGGAACAGCCTGACTGGGTGAGGGATAAAGCGTCTTGGAAAAAACACTGTAGAAGGGTTGTGACTCGAACCAGTGATTTTATCGACGGTAAGGCTAGCATTATCGTGTGTGCAAGAGAAATCGTAAAACTAGAGTTTTGGTTACGATCTGAGGAAGATTTGGATTTTATAACGTTTAGAAAGATCAGTGTTGCCAGTGAAGGATTGCCTTCTGATAGCGAAAGACAGCGATGGCCTGGAGAGGAGCGCGATATTGAAGATAAAAAAATTGCTGACTTCGACGGGGAATGGAAAGATGTTGCCATGGCTGCAGCATTGTCTTTAAAAGAGAAATATGAAAATCAAACAAGCTCCTGAATTTAACAGATAGCATCTAGTGGTATGCGATCTTGGAAATTTGGTGAATAGTTAATTCGTTTCTTTCGATAAAAATTTCACCAAATTAGATTGTAAATCATTGGCGGTTTGTTCATGGCCTCTGGCACGTAATGTTTCGATAACACATTCTGCTGTACAGAGGCCATTTTCTTTTTGATTTCGCCGTAATGTATATACGGATTTTTGACTGGCTTCAATTCTTACTGTTGGTAGATTTTTTAGGTAAGGGCTTTTGTTATAGATCTTTTGGGCTTCTTGCCAGGTGCCATCAAGAACGATGTAGTGATTAATGCTAGGAGCATCAGCGACGAGTACACTGCTTTTGCTTGGGTAAAGCAGTGCTACATTATCCTCGCTTATGGTTTGTAGTAATTCTGCATTGGGTTGGGTTCTTTCCCAAACAATGATTTCTGCGTGATGCTCCAAGGTGTTGATAACTAAGCGACCTGTATTGGATTTTTTCTTGAGTTCCCGTTGATGGGTTAATAGGAAAATATGGGGTAGCTTACTGTTTTTCATGATAGGGCACGTAATCCGGCAATTTTCCACCAAGGATGCTTTCTACATGGCGGTGTACAACATAGCGACCAATTCTTTCTGCTATTATATTGCCACCGGGGAGCAATATGCGAACCATTTCGCCAGTTAATACGAACGGCATGGTCAGTAGGGTAGTGAACTTTAGCGGTGTATTAGGTAGTCCAAGTTCATTTGCTGATGAGTCTCCCATAAAGAGTCGAGAAAGCCCTGATCGAAATTGCATTTCCATTTTACCTAACCATCTTTTTGATCCTCGTTTTTCCTTATAGGGTATTTCCATCAAGGCTTCTGCGAGTTCACGCGAATCGTTGTCAGCATTGCCTTGAGACGCACCGATAAAGTAGGCTGTTCTCATACCTTCTTTTAATGTCTTAGGTAACAAGTCAGGATCAACCCCCATAAGATAACCAACGTATCGCCAAAAGGTAATCGTTGCTTGAGATTCTTTTTTATTATAAATAAAACCTAGAGAACGTAAGCCTAATAAACTTGCAACAGAAAATAATAAATTGGTACCCAGCATATCTGCTTGGTTGATCGGTGTTCCCCAGGCGTCGTTTTCCCACTGTGGATTGTTCGCTAATCGATGGCGAACTAATGCATGCAT